>SMTZ1_10001612_pt1 | contig 22762 bp, 24 predicted proteins | sample DeeMarSWOR136_30_FD_25667 | JGI IMG/M metagenome (IMG submission 25667) | reverse complement strand
ATGAATAAGGTGTTCCAAACAAGAGGCAGCATGAACCTACTACTATCCCAATCCAACCTGCAATAGGGTAAGACACGTACGATTGACCGTTTTCAGGAAAACCAACATATGCCACCCACCAGCCAACACCTATACACAAAGAACCCAGTATGGGACAGCTTATAAACCCCACTAAGCGTCTAGTGCCGCCACGAATAGAATAGCCAACTGCGAATAACGCAACGAACATCAGTATAAAATAGGGCAACATTAGAATAATAAAACCGATAAATGGAGCCTCGATAAGAGCGACCAACCAACCCATTGTTCATTTATCCCTGTGGTAGTTACTAATTATTAGCTTTGGGAAGAAAAAATTTACAATTTGTGTGTGGGAGGAAGGTTTAACCCATACGTCTACGTACATATAATCCAATAACTAATCCAAGAAGACCGATAGTAGCAAGGAAAACAGTCCCCACTAGTTTCAGAAAGACCATTCCACATCCCCTCTACAGCACGAATTATAGCACCGAGTATAGCTATGTCAATAAAGCTTCCTCAAGCATTTAGAACTAAACTACCAACCAAACATCTCGAATAGTTCCCACAACTGCATAAACTGTTCCAACTCGCTTACCTGGCTCAACTCTTCGAGGAACACTTCAACTCCTTGGAGCACTTCATAGTTATATTCGACCCGTGCGTTCAGCGAAGATACCTCCCACTCAAGCATATTAACTCTACTTTCAAGCTCTTCTATACGGGATGTATCTTCCCCACAGCTACTGAATAATAGTGCCGCTAGTAATATCGTAATAATAATATTCCAGAATATAAGCAGTTTGGTTTTCATTATTGTTCTTGTGCTCCTTTCTTACCCACTATTCATTTGTGGCACGGATTATAGCACACCCTAACAGGCGTTACTAGAGGCTTCCCGATGGCTGTACAATGCTTAAAATGGGGTATGAAAGGGGTTACAGGTATCTAGATACTTATTAGGCAAAATAACCCACAGATTTGTGCGTGGGAAGCGTGTCTGGATGCGTTAGATTAAGTTCTAAGCTCTGCTAAGAATTGGTTAAGTCTAGCTATTCGATTACGCACATAAGATTCTATTCGACTATGTTCTGGTGAAGATATTGTAGTTACACCTATGGGTAAACCATCACTGTTATAGAATATCACCTCATAATCGCTTCCTAAATTTTCAGTTAGGTATTTTGCTACCTTTTGCGACCAATCCAAGGCTGCCTTTTCAGGTGCTTCTTCTTTCTCATTGCGACATTGACGTTTGATCTGCTCCCCTTTCTTGAGTAATTCAGCAATGGTTTCCCTCATTCTGCGCTTACTTATTTTACTCTCAACCTGTCCTTTGAGTTCATCTCGCTCTTGCTGTATTACCTTAATCTCCTCTTCATATATCAAATATGGTGCAAGTATAAATCCTAAAATAATAGTGCCTAGGAGAATAGCCCCAGGGATTGCCACCAGTAAGATGTTCATGGAACCCTCCAAAGGTGGCCAGAAAATAGCAACGATGCCAAGAATGAGTAATAAGATAAATGATATTGATTCAGTGAGTGCCAGTCTACCTTTGAACGCTCGTTTAGTGCATTGCCAGTAGAATTGTCGCCTATACATGCCCCAATTCTACCACTTGTGGGGAGTTTCGCAACAAGCTCAATATTGTAATGAGACCAATCATATCGTATAAAACGCTCAATCATGACAGAACACCCTTATAGAATTTCAAGCTATCCTGAGAAGTTTCCAACTTAACTTGTTGGGAATGGGTTAAATCAATGGAGTCGAGGCCTTATTTTTCAAGGCTTTCGTATATGGATAATCAAATATTAAAACTTCTTACAATCGCTATGAAGACTGATTTTTAGGCGTGTAGTTTTGCGTAGAATGCGAATCTGACGCTTTTATATTCAGTCGCGAGATTCTTTATCTTTCAGCATAATAAGAAGCCAGATTTCGATTTGGTGTGAGTGTCTATAAAACTCCTTTATAGAACTTCAGGCTGTCCTGAAAAGTCACAGATCTAGTATATCTCTGTACCATTTCCAGGCTTTCCCACCTGCCCAAGTCTTTGATAGTCAAGCAATCTAAGCCTTGCTTTCTAAGTAAACAGGCAAAGGTTCTACGGAAGGTGTGAGGATTGCAGGGAAGGCCAGTTTCTCGTTTTAAATCATCCATAATGGTCTTAACACCCCAGAATCCAATACCCCATATGCATTCATTTGTTTTAGGTTCATGTTGAACAAGCCATAATTTAAGGTACTGTTCACTTGTCTTGCCAAATGGAGCATATCCCTCTTTATTACCCTTTCCAAGAACCTTAATCGTGTTAGATTCCCAATCGATATCTTTTGCCTTGATACTCACCAACTCTGACAGTCTTAATCCAGATTCCGCAAAGAGAGAGACTATTGCCTTATCTCTTACACACTTAGCCTTAGAAATGAGCAAATCTACTTGTTCTTTATGCAAGCTTGGAAGAATCAATTTAGGTTTCTTAGGTGGGTCTATGAGCTTTATTGGATTGTTTTCTGTTCTGAGTTTAAAGCCAGACCTATTGCTATACAGCCAGTTGTAAAAAACAGAGATTGCTCTATAGTAAGAGTGTTTACCACCTATGGTGCAAGTTAGAGAGTTAAAGAAAGTGTTTAGCTGCTTTGACGTAGGAGATAAACCTAAAGTAGGTATGGCCTTAATTAGACGATTTCTGTAGTAAAGTATGGTACTATTTGCTATCCCATCCCGTCTAGACTTTAAGAATAGCTCAATAGCACGTCTAGCTTCAGAACTGTTTAATTTGTTGTTTTTATCGTAGTATTGCTGAAGCGAATTTATGAGTTTTGCAGATGGTGGTCGTTTACCATGCTTTACTTGAGAAATATAGGCTTTGCTTAATTTGCTTAACTCCGCAAGCTGCGATACATTGAATTTGTTAAGCAGATTAGCCTCAATACAGGGATTCGAATTCCCTTGGGGGCATTTTACTTTATCCCGCATAGGACTAGCAAGAACCACCAAGAGACATTAGTGCCCTTTCCGTCGCCATACTATCCTGAAAAGTGAACAACCTCGTATATCTTTGCACCATCTTAGGCTTTCCCAGCTATCCGACCTTCCATAATGTTAAATAAATCTTGCCAGATCACTAAAATTTCTGGCATTACTAAAGAGGCAACCTGAACGGTACTAAAAGATAGCTAAGGGTACTTGTCTGTGATTACAGGAGGCTTATAATAGAATTACGCGAACAGTACAGGGAGTGTTGACGATGGTTCTGACGGGGGAAGTCTTCAGATTCGCGGAAGATGCAATAGATTCTGCCCCGGAACGCCAGGGCGTTTATGCCGTATACCAGGGCAATGAGTTGATTTATATCGGGAAAGCCGAGCAGGAAGATACCATAAAATCAAGATTGCGGAGTCATTTACTGGGCGATAATCCATGCCTGAAAAATGCTACCGCCTATCGTTATGAAGTCTGTGATAATCCACGACACAGGGAAAAATTGTATTTAGAAGTGTACCAGATGTCGTATTTAAAATTACCTCGCTGCAATAATTTTCCCAGTCCAAAATTTTATAATAAACAACAAGTAAGCTGGCCCAATTAACCTCCTTTGTTAGTTTCTATGTCCCAGTAAGCCTCGACATTACCTTTGGGTTTGCCCGTCGCCGGGGCACGTTATTCAAATTCGTCCTTTGCCAATGCAATTAGTACTGTGGACGCGATTCCCGCAGGCAACAGGCTTAAAATAGCGACTATTGAGCCTGTTAATGCTAGTGGCCAATTCTTCCTTTGCACTGCATAGATGCCGCCTATCAAGGGTAAAGCACCCAGAATACCGATAATAAACGCAATGATTATCATGAATCCTTGTACCAGGCCAGACATCCATATCGGTATCAGTTCAGCGATACGCCCAACGGCTAATAGCCCGCCTCCAATAGCAGCGATGAGCATGATGACTACAAACATCCCGAGTACATTGAGTATGCCGACGGTGATATTTATAATCCCGGCGGTTACGGGTTTCCAAGTTGTTTCCATTTCTAGTTCAGTGCCCAATAAGGATAAGCGATATTAAATGACAATATGCATAGTTGTCAATATTGCTTAACTCTGCAAGCTATGATACATTGGGTTGGTCAAGTAATTAATTTCGCAACATAGACTCGAATTCCCTTGGGACACTTTACGTTATGCTGTGAATAACTGGTAAAAATCATTGAATACGACGGAGGGAGATAGCTATGAATCTGGGGCTGAAAGGAAAGGTTGCCATCGTCACCGGCGGTGCCAGGGGCATTGGCGGAAGCATTGTTGAGGGGTTTGCCAAGGAAGGCGCTTCTGTGATAATTGGCGATATTCTATTCGATGTCGCCCAAAAGCTAGCTGGGAAATTGACCAAGAGTGGCACCAGAGCCATTGCCGTCAGAACGGATGTAACCAAGAAGTCGGATTTTGATAATCTAGTTGCCACCACGATAAAGGAATTTGGCAAGATAGATATTTTGGTTAATGCTGCCGGCATCACTCAAGATATATTGTTGGCTGACATCGATGAAGCAGCATGGGATCGCATGCTTGAAGTGAACGCAAAAAGCGTATATCTGGGCATTAAATCGGTGATGCCGCACATGATTGCCGCCAGATATGGCAAAATCGTGAATATCTCCTCTCGCTCCGGGAAAGAGGGACAGCCCGGACTTTCCCATTATGCCGCCTCGAAGTTCGCCATCATTGGCTTCACTCAGGCAACGGCCAGAGAACTGGCACCATATGATATCAATGTGAACGCTGTCTGTCCAGGTATCCTGCGCACCGATATGTGGGAGAAAATCCTCGATACCCGCTCGGCACGTATCGGCATTCCAAGAGAAGAAGTCTGGTCGAGGGCGATGGAAACCATTCCCCTGAAGAGACCGCAGGTGCCAGAAGATATCGCCAGTCTGGTGCTCTTTTTAAGCTCCGATGTCTCCCGCAATATCACCGGGGAAGCGATCAGCGTCAATGGCGGCGCACGGATGGACTAGCCCTTTACGACCTTCAAACTGTCAATGTAGGAAACCATGTCCCTTATGGTCAAGAACTCCTTCATCTTCTCAATATCGATTTCGATATTGAACAATTCCTCGGCAGCAATGACGATCTGCACCCAGTGCAATGAATCGGCTTTGATATCTTTGAGCGCCGTGTCCAACTCTATTTCATCAGCGCCGCAGTGAGCAATCCGGGTGACTATCTTTTTCAATTCGTCCAGCGTTGACATGTTTCCTCCTTATTACCTGCTTTCACACTGAGAGCGTTTTTTGAACCTTTTCCAGTTCGGCACGGAGTGTCTCGATAAACCCGCTCTCCACAGCCAGTTTCGTCTGTCTTATAGTGCCGGCAATTTGCGGCTCTCGACTCGCACCATGGGCCACCGCCGCCACCCCATCCACACCCCATAATGGTCCGCCACCCAGCGCCACTCCCGGACTCAGCAACCGGTAGAGCGTATTGGTCACTTTTTCCAGCTCATTCGACGGAAGTTTGTCCTTCAATCCCTCGGCAAGCCAGCCCTTGATTGCCCGTCCCAGCCCTTCGCAGAATTTGACTAGGATATTGCCCACAAAGCCATCGCAGACGATGACGTTTGCCCTGCCGAAGACAATATCCATACCTTCCACATTGCCGATGAAGTTCAGCCCGCTCTTTTTCAGCAGGTCATGCGCTTCTTTAGCAAAGTCCGTGCCCTTGCCCTCTTCAGAACCGACGTTAAGCAGGCCGATGGTCGGTTTTTCTATTCCCAGAAAGCTTCGCGCATAGACGCTGCCGGCAACGGCGAAATTGACCAGATGATAGGGCTGGCAGCCCACATTGGCACCCAGGTCCAGCACTACCGTCTTCGGTGACAGGCCGAGGAATGGACCGCCCACCACTGGTCGCTCTATACCTGGCAGTGCACCAAGGTACTGCAGGGCACAGACCATAACCGCCCCGGTGGAGCCGGCACTGACCATAGCGTCGGCGTGGCCTTCTTTGACCAAGCGGGCCGTCACCGCCATTGAACTGTTGGGCTTGCGCATCACAGCGATGGCCGGCTGCTCTCCGTCCTCAATCACCTCGGTTGCCTCAACGAGGCGAATCGACAAACCAGTCGCCTCATGCTTGGCCATCTCGGTTTCAATTTCAGCCTTCGGCCCAACGAGGATTATAGCCACATCAAGGTCGCGTGCCGCCTGAACAGCACCGCTGACAATCTCCGCAGGGGCGAAGTCGCCCCCCATCCCGTCAACGGCAACCCTTATTTTCTCACCCATAGCGTCCTCCTTTTCACCAGGTATGGTTTATGGCTTCCCTAGGACATACCGTATGACAGTTTCGTCCAAGTTTGCTGAGGCATACCTCGTATCCCGGGCACAACAGGGCAAGTTTCTTTCTGGCATCTTCTTTCACCCTTGCCTTCAGCTGTCCATTGTCATCAGCGGCAACCTCGAAGATACCGGAAGGGCACGCCGGCACACACTCTCCGCAGCCGTCGCATCGGCCGGTATCGATGGTGATGAAGTAGTTGCCTGTGCCATCCGAGTAACCATATTGTACTTTTGCTGGCACGGCAGCAGCCTTGCCCCGGCACCTATCTTCAGCAAAGAGCGCCGCCCCCAGCGCGCCGATTATCTGCGGGTCCTCGCTGAGGAGAGGTTCAAGGCCTACCTTTTCTCGCAGTTGCGCCACCATCCCCTGGTTCTTGGCGATGCCGCCGGTGATGGTGAATTCCTTTTCAATGGATACCCGCTTGAGCAGGTTAAGGCAGCGGGTGGCTATGGCTTCATTCAGTCCGGCCAGAATGTCCTCCTTGCTCACTCCCTTGCGCAGATAAGCGATGGCTTCTGATTTAGCAAAGACAGCGCAGATGGTATTGAAGGGGATGGCCTGTTTCGACCTGAGCGCGGCTTCGCCGATTTTCTCCAGAGGGATGTTGAGCACATCAGCAATCATCTCCAGGAAGCGCCCGGTGCCTCCGGCGCATTTGTCATTCATAATGAAATTGTTCACCCGGCCTTCCGCATCGCAGTTTATCGCCTTGCAGTCCTGCCCGCCCATATCCAGTATGGTCCTGACCTCTGGAAAGTACCAGGTGATACCACGGGCATGGCAGCTTATCTCCGAGATATTCTCATTGGCGAAGGGCACCAGAACTCTGCCGTAACCTGTGGCCACCACGTATTCCATGTCATCGAGTGCAAGCCCGGTACCTTCCAGCGCTCTGGCTATGGTCATCTGCGAGGTCTTGACACTCTCCGGCCCGGTATCGCAGGTCACCGAGGAAACGATGGCGCCATTGTTCATCACTACCGCTTTGGCGGCTCGCGAACCGATATCTATGCCAGCCACAATCATCCGCTTATACCCTTCTCAATGCTCTCCTGAGCGACAACTGCCGCACCGAGTGCAGCCACCAGCTGTGGTCTTTCAGGCACCAGAACGGCAAAGCCGAGTTCGCCCTCCAGAATTTTGACCAGTCCGCCGTTCATGGCCACGCCGCCAGTTACGGCAACGTCACGCTCGATGCCAATTCTCTTGCAAAGGGAGATGATGCGGCTCACCACGGAATAATAGATACCGGCAACGATATCTTCCTTCGGCGTGGGCGGTTCGCGGTGGACGTGGGATATCACCTCGGACTCGGCAAACACGGCGCAGGTGCTGGTGATATCGGCCCTTCCTTTTGCCTGCAGGGATAGCGCTGCCATCTCGTCAAGCGGCATCTGCATCAATTTGGCCATCTGCTGCAGAAAGATGCCGGTGCCGGCAGCGCACTTATCCTGGTTCACCCAATCATTGAGCCGTCCCCGCTCGCTTATCTTGATAACTGTGCTGCTCTCGGCGCCCATATCGATTGACATTCGGGCCGATGGGAAGAGGCGGTGAACGCCCCGGGCGAGGCAGGAGGTCAGCGATTTCGACTGCTGGCTCAGCGATATATCTTTTCCGCCAGCGCCGGTGGAGACAATAAAAACGCCATCGTCCTTTTTGAGACCAGCCTGTTTTAGCGCTTCGTCAATGGCATTTCCGGCGCTCTGCTCGGATTCGTCGCCGCTGGCGATTACGCTTGAGGCGATAATCCCTTCGCCATCGAGGATGACCGCTTTCGTGGTCAGGCTGCCGATATCTACACCGAGCGCTCTCATAGTGAATTAAACGCACCTACCGGTCTTCCAGCAGCTCGAAGAACTGCTCCATTTTCTCGCGTATCTCCGCCTCGGAGTTAATCGTCGGGTCAACGATATCGCAATCGATGGTCAGCACTGGCACATCGACCTCGTTGAGCAAATCTTTGAACAGTTTTACCGTAGCGCAGGTATGGCGACAACCCATAAACGCCCAGTAGACGGCGCCATCAACCTTATACTGCTCGGCGCAGTCAACGAGGTCCTGCAGTGCTTCCTGCCCGAGCGGGCCGTACATACTGCGCCTTTCCGGGATCATGGCCGCTTTCCTGGCCACGCTTTCCAGTGGCTGTGACGGGTCAAGCCTGCCCTCTGCCCACCGGGTAAAGAGTGGTTCCACCACGCTCACCACGCCGTACTCCTGTCCGATTTTCTCCAGAAATCCCATCAGGTACATCGGTGGCACAAAAAGAGTCATCAGGCGGAACCTTTCCGGAGAAACGGCGCCCTTTCTTTCACGGACCATTTCTGCCAGCTCGTCGCGCAGCGCCTCCAGGTATTCGATGGCTTCCGGCTGGCCGGGACAGAGATAGTCGGTGGTCAGCAGCTGCAGGAATCCCCTATTGGGGAACGGCGAAGGCACCGTCTTGCGCAGCTCACCTATTTCCCGGAATAGCTCCATCTGATGGTCCATCCTCTGCACAATTTTCGAAAGCTTATCCCAGTCCATCTTCTGCCCCGATTTCTCCTCAAGAAAGCATATCATATCCTCCAGTTCTCCGAGAAAGTACTTGTCCTCCGTCTCGCTGCGCTGGAAAGGATGATCTAAATAAAAACCGGGGCATTTATTTATCTCCATTATCAGCTCACCGCTCTTGGCCGTGTTATCGCAGATAAGGTTTGACCAGAGCATGGCGTCTGGTCGGGGCAGCGCGCCCAGAGAGAAGGCACCGGCCAGGCCGCGGTGGGGGGAACAGATTTCGGGCACCAGGCCCAGCTCGGCACCGGCCGAGAGTATCTCCGCCTGCTCGCCGAGAAACAGCGCCATCATCCAGGTAGTGGTCTCCGTATGCATAGGCACGATATCCATGGCGTAGAGAATCTCGCTGGGGAAAAACACAGTATGGGCAGCGATAAACTTACCTTCATCATGGGCATTGAGCAGGCAAGTATAGTAACTGGTCAGCATCTTGTAATACAATGCTTCGCTCTTGGGCGATGCCGGATTCGCCTGATTCATCCGCATTATGAGGCGGGAAGCCCGTATAATGGCGTCTATTTTACTTTTCTTTGTCTCGGATACCATCGTTATCTTTTCCTTGCCTCAATCATTTCCAGAAATGCCTGCACCCTGGTCTGAATCTGACCAGACCCCGAGGTGCCGTACTCCACGTCGAGGGCCAGCACCGGCACTCCCACCTCTTTCAGCCTGTCCCGTAGCAGCGGCAGGTCATGGGCATAGGGAACGCAGTAGCGGATAATCTGGCTGATGACGCCGTCCACCCTGAATTCTTTGACCAGATTGAGGATGCGGTTGAACCTCTCATCCGAGGGCACCATGCGTGCGCAGGGGAAATTGTTCAGGTAGCGCTTGGAAATGGCTTTAACGGGGCTTTCCCCCTTTTCCACGACCACCGGGTCCGACCAGTAGCGGGTGCTGGTGCAGAGTTCATCGGTAACCACCAGCCCCCCCTGTGCTTCTATGGAGTTGATGAATTCAGGGTTATTCATCACGCTCCCTACCACCATCAAGCGCGCCCGGCCTTTATGTGTGATACTCGATTTACTCAACTCTTCAAGCAAATCTTTCAGCCACCGGTTGAACGTCTCTTTGGGCATACGGAAGCTGGCATTAAGCACCTCCATGGTTTCGGCACCGGAAATCGGTGGCGCGTCAGCCTTGCGCAGTTCGTACAGTTGTTTCAGGAGCGCCCTCGACCGGTTAAACACTTCAATAGAGTTGATAAGCTGCTCGTCAGGTATTTTTCGACCCAGAAATTCCTCCAGGTGCTCCTTGAACTGCGTCACCTGCTGGTAATAGAGGTCGTGGGCTTTCCCGGTATATTTCCGCGGCACGGTCAGGATGTGGTGAAACGGCGTCTTTATGTAGTACTGCCACAGGTCGAAGAGACGTCGGGCACCATCACAGGTAGACCCGGCAACCATGCCGTCGAGGAACTCGTATTCGCCCCTGAGGCCCATCTGCAGGCAGCTCCGTGAGAAGGAGCAGTTGTTGATGTAGAGATAGGCATTGCCGTCCTCCAGTTCCATCTCCTGGGAGTAGCCGGTAACTCTGACCGGTAAAATTCCGGCGGCATGTAGGATTTCCTCAGGAACGTAAGTGCAGAGCCAGCCGAAAACCTTCCCTCCCTTGCTCTTATGCTCCAGGATTTCCCCGGTTTTCGGGAAAGCGTCGTTTATCTGGCGAAAGCGCTCCAGTGTCGGCAACATTACCGCGTTTGACTGTGTAACTTCTATAGCCATAATCAGCTTATTAATACCAATTTACTCGCAACTCGCTGACCTGCAGGCTGACCTAAAAGGCTATTATAACGCCTCAAATCTCGCTATTTCAAAATCCCATCTCAGGTAACCAGGTAGCCGCCGTCCACCACCACCATGCTGCCGGTGAGGTAACTGGCCAGGTCTGAAGCCAGAAACAGAGCTACCCGGCCGACTTCATCGGCTTCGCCCATTCTTCCCAGAAGCATGCGGGACATAAATGCCCTCAGCTGCGCTTTTGTCTCATTGCTCGGCGGACCGGAAAACACCGACCGCACGCCTTCCGTCATAATGCATCCCGGGACGATGACATTCACCCTTATGTCATGCTTGCCCAGTTCCCGCGCCAGGCTTTTGGTCAGCGTTAGAACGGCACCTTTGGACGATGCATAGGCAGCCATGCCGTCCCCGGAAGAATGTATCGCTTCGATGGAGGCGATATTGATGATGCTTCCTCCCCTTCCCTGTGCTATCATCTTCTGGCTGACCGCCCGGCTGCAGAGCATGGTCCCTTTTAAATTGACCGACATCACGTTATCGAAATCTTTTTCCGTCATCTCGGCCAGCGGTATCCGCGGATATATACCAGCGTTGTTCACTAATATATTGATGCTGCCCAGTATGCTGGCCGCTTTGGCTACCATGTCCTCCACTGCTTTCTCCTGGCTGATATCGCAGACCAGCGGCTCTGCCCGGTAGCCGCAAGCTTTTAATTCCTTGCTGGTCTGTGCTGCCTTCTCGCCATCAAGGTCAACAATGAGGACGCTGGCACCAGCTTCAGCTAGGCGATAGGCGATGGCATAACCGATGCCGACTGCACCGCCGGTGACAATGGCCCCTTTGCCATTGAGTTTGAGGAGCTCCTGAGCAGCCGGATAATCTCGACGTAAAGGCATTGCTGTCCTTATAATAAAACAATACCTAGAGTTTCTATGTATTTTATATATACGGTATAGAACTGTCAAACAATCGGAATGGTACTGAATTAGCTAGAGGGTGTCAGTGGGAAAGGGACTAGAATCAGAAAAAAGATGGTCAGGCCCACTTTCTAGCGCCATGCCACTGGCCTGACCGTCGATTGCTGAGCTCCCACTTTTCCTTTCTATTGTTCCAGCAAATCCTTGGTACTGGGCAGTTCGTCGCCAATCCTTTCGTCAACCCTGGTTGCCTTGTCCAGGGCCCTTCCCAGCGCCTTGAAAAGCGCTTCCGCCTTGTGGTGGTCATTGGTGCCGTACATAATCCGGGCATGGAGGTTCATCCTGGCCTCAATGGCAAATGACTCGAGGAAGTGACGGATAAGGTCGGTGGCGAAACCGCGCATATCATTGTCGCTGAAGGGCAGCTCAAGCACCGTATAGCCCCGACCGCTGATGTCGAGCACCACAGTGGCCAGGGCGTCATCCATCGGCACGGAAGCATCCGCCATACGGACGATGCCCCGCTTATCCCCCAGTGCTTCAGCCAACGCTTTGCCCAGACAGATGGCCACATCTTCAGCGACGTGGTGCTGGTCATTTCCGGCCGCGGCAATGGTGAGGTCGAATATGCCGTGCTGCGCCAGCTGCGCCAGCAGGTGGTCAAACATCTTGATGCCAGTATCAATCTGCCATTTGCCGCTGCCATCGAGGTTGAGTTCAAGATTGATTTTGGTCTCCTTCGTTTCCCGCTTTATCGCAGACTTCCGTTTAGACATTTATGGACCCTCCAGTTTTTGGAGTGCTTCTACCAGGATATCCGTATCCTCAGGTTTGCCCACGCTGATTCGTATGCTGTTCTGTAAACGTGGCTGATCAAAGTAGCGAACCAGTATCCCTTTTTGCTGAAGCCTCTGCTGCAGCTCACCGGCGTTACCTTTCAGTACCGAGCAGAAAATGAAGTTAGCCTGTGACGGAAACGGCTGCAACCAGTCGATTTTACCGAGCTCCTGAAACAGCCTTTTCCGCTCGTCGATTATAACCTTTACCTTTCCCATCAGGTAATCGACGTCTCGCAGCGACTCCTGCATCGCCACCAGAGCCGCCACATTCACATTATAGGGTAATTTTATTTTAAGCAAATAGCTGGCGATATCCGGTGGGAAAATCCCGTACCCGGCCCGCAATCCGGCCAGCCCGGCCCACTTGCTGAAAGTCCTCAGCACCATCAGGTTCGGGTACCGGTCAACAAGCGGGACCACCGTCTGGCCGTAAAATTCATAGTAAGCTTCATCAACCAGCAGTGGCACACCGGTTTCCAGCAACGCCTGAATATCCCTTTCGGAGGTCACTGTCCCGGTGGGGCTGTTCGGGTTCGCCAGGATAATCAGCTTGGTCTTTCTAGTTACGGCTGCCTTGACGGCGTTAACGTCCAGAGCATAATTTTCGTCTCTGGGCACGTTGACCAGTGTGGCACCGCTGATAATGGTACGGGTGCGATACATATCGAAGGTGGGGATGCAGTTGATGACCTCGTCACCTGGTTTGATAAAAAGGCAAAGAATATCATCCAGCAGTTCGCCGCTGCCGCAGGCAGCCACGATGCGGCTGGCATCAGCCACTGCATAGTCCTGCAATTGGCGACGAAGCTTGGCCTGTGCCGCATCAGGGTAAATGTTCCATCTCCGGTATTCTGCTAGCGCTTTATATACCCTCGGTGAGCAGCCATAGGGGTTCTCGTTGGCATCCAGCTTTATTATTCTCTCAGCCGGAATATCAATCTTGTCGGCCAGGGTTTCCGGCGAGGTATGCGCGGAATATCCGCCCAGGCTTTGCAGCTCAGGTCTGATTAATTTAACGATATCGTCTGGCGCCACGTATTGAGCACCTCCTGTGCAAATAAACAAGGTATTTTTTATCTGCCTCTGGGGCAGAGCTTCACACACTCCGAGCAGCCACCGGCAGCGCTCTGGAAGGAGCAGCATGCGTATTTATTGATGGTATACGGTTTACCGGCTTCTGGCTCGGATAACGCTTTTGCCGGGCATATCTCAAGGCATATGCCACAGCTTGCGCATTCCGTGGCAAAGTTATTGCTTGTGGGCTCAAGCTCGACCTCGGCCAAGCAGCAGGCAAGGCGTACCCTCGGCCCAAATTCAGGTGTGATCAGCAGGCTGTTCCAGCCCATTTTGCCCAGCCCGGCCACTTCAGCGGCATGTTTGTAGGAAAACACGGCCTCCTGAAACCTGCCATCCATGGGGCATCCGGCGGCAGGTAGCGGCAGCGCTTTCAAACCCTGCCGATGAAAAGCTTTGGCGATATCATAAGCTGCCTTAGTCAACCTTCCACTGATGTAGTTGACGTGCTGAGCGTATAAATCATTTGTCGAGGCCGCTCCAGTAACCCTTTCCGGAGAGGTAAGGTCCAGAACTTCCGGGTAAATCTCCATCGCTAGGACCAGCGCCGATTTTGCCTGCGGGAGCAGCCGCAATGCCGTCTCTTCCAGCCTGCCGCCTTTCCTATCATCCAAGACCACCACGCCCACGATTTCAGCATCCAGCTCTGGCGCCAGTTCCTTCAATAATGTGTTTTTCGTATTCAACTTCTGCTGAGTCATTTCCACCTCCATTTTGAAAACCAGGCCATATTATGACCATTTTGAACGAGTAATGAGGCGATGTCAAATGTGCGTATATTCGCAGGCTATAACGATCCAATTTAAGTTCAATTTCCCCCAAGTTGCAACATATTTACAGAAATATAGATTAAATGCGTCAACAATTCCAGATTAGGGCTGCTTTTTCATACTAAAGTACTAATTAAATTAGGAACAAAGATGGATATACTTAATATTGTGGATAGTTATAATTGCTCTCAAAGGGTGTATAACCACTATGGAAGCAAATTCTGGCTACCAAGAATACGAGATTGCATTACAAGCAAGGATCAGATATATATCCAGGCGACTGACAAAGCAGGAAATAGCCAACATCGCTCGTGTTTCCGAGGAAGATGTTGATTTATTTGAGCGGAATCAGCCAATGAATCCTGTAGCAAAGCGCAAGCTCCTTAACGCGTATATCTTCAAAAATACCATCAATCAGTATTTGTTTGATCGTTTTTATTAATTTCAGCCCTTTTTAATTGCCATAACCACATTCCGTACGCCCAGCTACGCAGGTCTTAAATTTTTTCTCGAAGCTGAAAATCGCACATAACAGTGGTAATGTCAGAGCTGGAGCAGAAAGTTAGTGCAAATGCAGTCGTTTCTCCACGGCCCGGGCATGGGCATCAAGGCCTTCTGCCCTGGCCAGCGTTGCCGCCGCCCCACCGAGTTGCTTCAGCGCAGATTCGTCGATGCTGACCGTGTTGATGAATTTAATAAAATCAGTTATGTTAAGCGGCGAACTGAAGCGGGCGGTGCCGCCGGTGGGCAGGACGTGGCTTGGCCCGACAACATAGTCGCCTAGCACCACGGTAGCAGCATTGCCGGTGAGCACGCACCCAGCATTGGTGACTCTTTTCAGGCAGGCATCGGCGTCCTTAATCATAAGACAGAGGTGCTCCGGCGCATACAGGTTGGCCAGTTCCACCGCATCGTCAAGGTTTTCAACTAGCACAATAATGCCGCTTTTCAGAGACTCGGCTATTATTGACTGGCGCGATAGCTCTTTCGATTGTTTTTCCAGCTCACGGCTTACCTCGTCTGCTAGTACGCGCGAGGTCGTTACCAATATCACTGAGGCCAGTGGGTCATGTTCCGCCTGCGCCAGCAGGTCGGCGGCACAGTACTCCGGATTCGCTGTATCATCGGCGATAATCATTATTTCACTCGGCCCCTGCAGGCCATCTATGGCAACGGCGCCGAAAACCAGCTTCTTGGCCAGAACCACAAATATGTTGCCCGGCCCGCATATTTTATCAACTTTAGGCACGGAATCCGTGCCGTAGGCCAGGGCAGCGATTGCCTGCGCCCCGCCGATGCGGAAGACCCGGTCCACGCCGGCGATATCGGCGGCGGCAAGCGTCGCCGGTGGTACCGTGCCGTCCTTGCCTGTTGGTGTCGCCAGAATGACTTCTTTTACCCCGGCCACCCTGGCCGGCACTGCGGTCATCAGCACCGTTGATGGATAAGAGGCCGTTCCGCCGGGGACGTAAATGCCAATCCGCTCCAGAGGTCTTATCTGCTGCCCGGCATTAGTGGTGGTCAGCTCATGCCATAAGTTCTCTTTCTGGGCAACATGAAAGGCGCTGATTCGCTCTGCTGCTAGCTTTAACGCCGAAAAAAGCTTGTCATCCACCTCTTGACGAGCGCTGGCAAACACGCTTCTGGGGATTTCCAGCGAGACCAGTTTTATACCGTCAATCTTTGCCGTCAGATCGAAAATAGCTTCATCACCTCTATGGCGCACCTCGTTGATAATGAGCCTGACCGCCTGTTCAGGCTCGGCAGTCCTGAACATCTCCCTCGGCTTACGTTTTACCGAATCTGATACCGGATAGGATTCCGCCGGCACGAGTCGCGATAGCGCCTTCCTGGCCGCGTCAAAACCTTCAATTACTTTCAAGTTACCTGCCCTCCACGGCAGTGCGAAGTGCCTCAACGATAGATTTCGCCTTTTCCGCCTTTACGGAGTCCGTTTTGATTCGGGTGCTGCCGATAATGCACGCCGTCGATTCAAAAAGGGTGTCAACGATTTTCAGGTTGTGCCGGGCAATGGTACGTCCGGTCTCGGTGTTTTCAATGAGCAGGTCAGCATCATCAGGTAAAAATGCTTCGGTGGCCCCCCAGGTGGGGATTACCCGGTATCTGCCGAAATGATTATCCCTGGCATACCGGTCGGCGATGTTCACGTATTCCGAGGCCACTCGAAACGGTACCGTCATTCCCCCGATGAACTTTCTCAGGTCAGCGACGTCAGCAACAGGCATCTCCTGACTGACAACGGCCACTACCCGTACCTTGCCCGATTTAAGGTCAAGGAGTTCTTGTACCGGACTTGAAGGAAACTGGTATAAATGATCCGCGAGCCAGTCCCTTCCTGTAATCGCCAGGTCAAAGTTCCCATTGGCCACCTGCAACGGCATGTCCTGCGGCCGGATGACTTTGACGGCAACGCCTTCGATACCGATATCTGGCCGGCGATTGCCCGTGGCCGAGGGGTAATCTTCAATTTTAATACCCGCCTTCTCCAAGAGCTGGAGCATGGGCGCCTGCTGGTGACCATCGGGCAGGGCGAGCCGGATAAGCCCGTCTTTCTCCCTCCTGGACAGCCATGTCATTTCCCGGCGCGTTCCGGTTTCCTCTTGTCTTTCTTTATCTGCGGGCAGCCGGCCACAGCCTTCACATATCGAGGCTATCATTTTATTCAGATCCTTGACACCCCAGCTATTCTGATTGGCGATGAGATAGGTGCTGAAATCAAGGACCCTGGCCACTGGCACCATTCCCATACTGAGCATTTCAGCATCAGCACTAACGCTGATGAGTGCTAGGTCGGCATCCTCTGGCGGGTAAGCTTCCGCCCCACCCCACACCGGAAAGATGCTGAATCTGCTCAGTCTCTCCTTCAGGGCAGATGACTCGGCCAGGTTGGCGTATTCACTGGCGACACGGACGGTGCCCCGCTCGGCCCTACGTCGCAAAGCATTCATATCCGCATCAGCGAGCCCTGACACCATATAAAGGCTTCCGGTTCCATAGCCAAGGTCGGCGACCTTAATCACAGAACTGTTTGGGTACTTGGCCAGTAGTTCCTCAACCCAATCGCGCCCGCAAATTCCTAGGTCATAGTTGCCGATGGCCACCTGGATCGGTATATCCCTCTCGTGGAACATTTTTGCCGAGAGATTGGGATAGGTGCTGGATTTTAGATGATAGAGGCGCGCCCCTTCGTGGTAGCCGTCCATTCCCCAACCGGCTATCTGCAGCAGGCTGGCGGTCTTGCTAAGAAGGCGCCCTTTCGGCAGGGCTATCTTGATGTCCACTCTTTTCCTCTATTACAGCCATGACCTCGTTGATGGTTTCTGCTTCAATGGCACGCGGTTCAAATTTATCCCGCAGCACATATTTAGGCTTTTTCCCCCGTATTTCCAGCAGCCAGCGTGTATCCGTCGGTTCTCCACTCCCCAAATCAAACGCGACCGTATAACCGGCATCGCGGAGAAGGCTGGCAGCGTCGAATGCTTCCTTCATTTCCGCATCAGCTTCTGACCTTACCAGTACTGATGGTGGAACAGGTTTTTTCCATATTTCCGGTTCCACCAGATTCATAAGGCGGTCGATGTAGAGAGCGAAGCCCGAAGCAGGAACATCACCACCCCCCATCGCCGGGATAAGATTATCATACCGCCCACCGCCACCTATCTTCTCTCTACCGCTATAAAGCTGAAAGATGATTCCTGTGTAGTACTCAAATCCAGCGCCGGAAGCGATATCTATCTGGTATTTGATGCCAAGGTTCTCCAAGATGCTGACGACGTCGATAAAATTGTTCAGGTACGGCTCAAACTCCGGCAGGCTCCGTGCCGATATCGCCCTCAGGTTTTTCAAAAAGCCGGAGGAATGCCCCTTCAGGTTGAGTAAAGGAAGCAGTATACTATCCAGTTCCGCTTTATCAATCCGCATTCCGACCAGCGCTCTGGCATCTCCATCCAGAATCCGGTCGAAGACCCTCTCCTGTTCCTCGGGGCTCAGGTCGAGCCTTTCCAGCAGTGCTTTGATCAGGCCGGCATGGGACAGCCGGAGCGTCACATTTTTCAATTTCAGCTTATTTAATATCTCCAGAGCCAGGACGATTAGCTCGGCATCGCTGGCCGGAGTATTCACGCCGATGAGCTCGGTGCCGCACTGCCATCTTTCCCTAGTCTTTTTACCTGTTTCCTCAAAGATAAAGGTATTGGTTACATAGAACAGTCTGGCCAGTCCTTTACCCGCCATAGCATCGATGTAGAGCCGGGCAACGGGGATAGTACCGTCAGGCCGCAGGACCACCCTCTCGCCGCTCCATCCATCCCAGTCAAGGAAAGAGTATACCTTTCCCAGCATGCTTGGCGTAAGCGTCCCGGCGGAGGTAAATAGATGTAGATACTCGATGGTTGGTGTGCGTACTTCCTGATAACCCCAGCGAAGACACCGTTCCCGGAAGACTTCCTCAATAATACGGAACCTGGCCATCTCATCGGGGGACAGGTCCCGGGTACCTTTACACTTCTGGACTCTCATGGCAAATTTTCAATCTGTAGTTCGTAAATTCTACACCAATCCGACCTGCCTATTCAACTTGGCACGCAGCGGTGATTTTCCCCGCTATTTCATTTATCTACCGTCTTATAGTATAGTATATAGAAGGTCTTTTACTGATTACGACGTCAAGGTAATTTATGCCCCGAATTGCACGCATACTTATTATATTAATAGGGTTGCTGCTGGCGGTCTCAATTGGCGTCCGCGCTCAGACCGGAAGCTCCAGGATCGATGTGCTAACTGTTAAAGGCACGATAAATCCGGTCCTGACCGATTATATCAGCCGCGGCATTGAGCAGGCAGAGGAGACCGGCGCCAGCGCGGTTGTCATTCAGTTGGATACCCCCGGCGGGCTGGATACGGCGATGCGCGACATCATTCAGAGCATCATCAATGCCCGGGTTCCGGTGGTGGTCTATGTCTCTCCGGCCGGAGCACGTGCTGCCTCGGCCGGCGCCTATATAACCCTCTCCGCCCACGTGGCCGTTATGGCGCCGAACACGGCTATCGGTGCCGCCACCCCGGTGGCGCTCGGTGGCGATGGCGAAGCCCAGATGTCCGAGGAAATGAAGAATAAAATTATCAACGATGCCATAGCCTATATCAAAGACCTTGCCTCGAGACACGGACGCAATGCAGAATGGGCGGAAAAAGCCGTCCGCGAAGGCGTCTCTGCCACCTCAGAAGAAGCGCTGGCACTTAATGTCGTCGATATGGTTGCCCTCGATCTCAACTCATTGATAGCCCAGCTCAATGGACGAACGGTAAGCCTCATCGATGGTCGTGAAATAGTCCTGAATACGCAGGGTGCCACGGTCAATTATGTTGAGATGAAGCTCATAGAGGACTTTCTCTACACCATCGCCGACCCTAATATCGCCTACCTGTTGCTCAGCCTAGCCATGCTGGGCATAATGGTTGAAATCTTCAACCCGGGACTTATTTTCCCTGGCGTGGTCGGTGCCATCAGCCTTTTGCTCGCCTTCTTCTCGCTGGGTGTATTGCCGGTTAACTGGGCCGGGGTTCTGCTTATTGCCCTGGCTTTTGGCCTCTTTATCGGTGAGGTGCTCACCACCACCTTCGGACTTTTCACCGCCGGCGGTGTCATCTCACTGGTCATCGGTTCACTCATCTTGTTTAAGGGAGCCTCGCCGATATTCCGGGTGGATCCTTGGCTTATCGCGGCGGTTACCATTGGCATCGCCGCCGTGTTTGCCTTTGTCATCAACCGGGCGATACGTGCTCACCGCAAGCAGGCCGCGACGGGGCGCGAGGAGCTGGTTGGCAAACGGGCCGTCGTCAGGGAGGCACTCGATCCGGAAGGCACCATCTTTTACAAGGGAGAACTCTGGGCAGCTATATCGGAAAAAGATCAAATCAAGCCTGGTGAAGAAGTTATCATCACCGCTGTTGACGGTCTGATACTACACGTTGTGAGGAAAGAGTAAATGGGAATACCTTATATACAAATAGACCTCTGGCTGATAATTGTGGTTATTGTGTCGGTGGTGGCGTTCCTTGCCTTCGCCGTAATTTACGGTATTCGCGCTCACCGGCAGCAGGTATTTGCGGGGCGGGAAGAACTGATCGGCAAGGTTGCTGAGGTGACTACTGAAATGGAACCAAAGGGAATGGTTCGCATTGAAGGTGAACAGTGGGCGGCAACACTGGAGAAAGGAAGGGCTGAGCCCGGGGAGGAGGTGATTATTACCAAGGTCGAAGGCTTGAAGCTGAGAGTTACCAAGAAAGAGCAAGGAGGTGTTAAATGAATATTATTGTCATTGTTGTCATTGCTTTTGTGGTGCTGATCATTCTCTCCATGGCGATAAAAATCGTCACCGAATATGAGAGAGGTGTTATTTTCCGACTGGGGCGGTTGATTGGCGCCAAAGGTCCGGGGCTGTTTCTCATCATACCCTTCATTGACCGGATGTTCAAGGTTGACCTGCGCGTGGTCACCATGGATGTCCCATCGCAGGAAGTCATCACCAAGGACAACGTAACCGTAAGGGTAAATGCCGTGGTCTACTTCCGGGTAGTTGACCCCGAGGCTTCAGTGGTCAAGGTGCTCGACCATATCCGGGCTACCTCACAGATTTCCCAGACCACCCTGCGCAATGTGCTGGGGCAGTCTGAACTTGATGAGTTGCTTTCGCAGAGAGAGAAACTTAATCAGATGCTGCAGAAGATTATTGACGAGCACACTGACCCCTGGGGCGTAAAGGTCAGCACCGTGGAAATCAAGGAGGTTGAGCTGGCCGAAGAGATGAAGCGGTCAATGGCGGCGCAGGCCGAGGCCGAGCGAGAGAGACGGGCCAAGATCATCCATGCCGAAGGTGAGCTTCAGGCATCAGAGAAGCTGGCCCAGGCAGCACATGTTATCGGCAGAGAGCCAACGGCAATACAACTTCGTTTCCTGTCAACTCTAACCGAGATAGCTTCCGAGAAAAACAGCACCATACTGTTCCCGATACCGATAGAGTTTCTAAAAGCATTCGGCCGCCTTCCCTCGGGCTCGAAGGAATAATCCAAATAGCTGAGAATAAGCAGGAATTATCACCACTGACCTGATGTCGCCGGGGAGTCTAGCCAGCATCACGCAGGGTAACGTCCCCGGCGACAATGCGGCTCAGATAGTTATTTCCATGCCTCAGCAAAAGGCTCCCGTCTCTGGAAACGTCTTCCGCTACACCGTCAAGCACCCTTTCGCCTGAGAGCACCTGAACTTTTTTGCCCAGCGTTATAAGCCGGCCACGCCACTCCTGGTAAATGTGTTCCCCATCCCCTACAGAAAGGTACAGCTTCTCCATCTCAACCAGCAGGCAGCGGATGATTGCCACACGCGAAACATCCTTTCCCATTTCATCAGACAGGCTTGTGGCCGCAGCTGCTATCTTCGGGTAATCTTTCATAGTATTATTGGCATTGATGCCGATGCCAATGATGGCCCAGGCCACATTGCTGCCCTGCAGTTCACTTTCAATCAGTATGCCGCAGACCTTGCTGCCCTTGATCAGAACATCATTGGGCCATTTGAGCTGTGTTTGGAGCCCGGTAACTGCCTCGATGCTTCGCACCGCAGCTAGCGAGGCTATCATGACTAGGTAAGAGAGCTGAGATACATCGGGATAGAGGACCACAGAAAGCGCGATGCTTCCTTTAGGCGATAACCAGATACGTTTGGCCCGACCTTTCCCCGAGGTCTGCTCCTCGGCAATGACCACAGTCCCCTCCACAGCCTTTTGTCTGGCTTCCTGTTTGGCCGCTTCCATTGTCGAGCCATGGCTTGGGAAGTGAATGACCCGTTGCCCGATGAAGCGGGTCTCCAGCACGCTGGTGATCACATCCGGTAATATCAAATCCATCATTTCCGCATTTTCTTTTCCGTATGGTCGAATAAGTGGGCTGTCGTTAGATAGTATATCAAAACAACAGGCCTTTACAATCCGGCAGCGATATTGACAAACAGGAAGGGCTATGATATTATTAAACTTGCGCTTTGAGAGCGTTAGAAGCACCTTAACAACTGGATAGCGGAAGGAAGTTCAAGCCAAAGATAAAGATTTTGGCCGGAGAGTTTGATCCCGGCTCAGGATAAACGCTGGCGGCGTGCTTAATGCATGCAAGTCGAACGGTCCTTCGGGACAGTGGCGAACTGGTGAGTAACGCGTAAGTAACCTACCCCTAAGTGGGGGATAACTCCGGGAAACTGGAGCTAATACCGCATGTGGTGGTGGGGGTAAGGCTCCACCATTAAAGCCTTCGGGCGCTTGGGGAGGGGCTTGCGTTCGATTAGCTTGTTGGTGAGGTAACGGCCCACCAAGGCAATGATCGATAGCTGGTTTGAGAGGATGATCAGCCACACTGGGACTGAGACACGGCCCAGACTCCTACGGGAGGCAGCAGCAAGGAATATTGTGCAATGGGCGAAAGCCTGA
>SMTZ1_10001690_pt1 | contig 22764 bp, 24 predicted proteins | sample DeeMarSWOR136_30_FD_25667 | JGI IMG/M metagenome (IMG submission 25667) | reverse complement strand
AAATGCGCTCTTGGTAGAAGACAGCTTAGAAAATGTGTTATCGATGTCATGAAAGCAGGTTTAACAAAACAAGATGTGTTAGATTTATCTGATGAGTTAGCCGATGGAAGTTTACAGGATGAGACTCCGTTATGTTCTATAACAGCGATAGGTCAGGCCTTAAGATTTGAGGAAGAGCATAAAAAGTTGAAAACAGTTACTTTAGGAAACGAAGAAAAAAATAAACTTAAAAACAAAATTGAAAAATGCTTTAAAAAATGTGGTATTGCCAGACAGGAACTTAGAAAATTCATTGTTAAAAGGTTTAACTAAAGAAGAAATTTTAGCTCTTACAGATGATCTAGTTGGTGGACTTGGAAAGAACCAAGTTTCTGCCTGTGCAATTGTAGCAGTAGATCAAGTTCTTAGATATGAAATGAGTTCAAGGGCTAAACCTATAGATGTTGTCAAAGAAAGAAAGTTAGAAAGAGAAGACGATTAAACCAAATTCACTTAACTTTAGCCTTCATGACTAAGTTTTTGGTTAAAACATTCCCGAATGAAATTAATAAATTCAATAGATATAAAATGTTAATCAGTATTTAGTATATAGTTTATTAATGATTAAAAGACGATGTTTTCAACAAAAGAGTTAAAGTAAAATAAAAATCAATAAAATGCTTCTAAAAATAACATAATCTGAAAAAATATTACTGCAAGTCTTGTGCCAGTTCTTTCATATTTTTCAAAAGCAGCCCATATTTTTTTCTCATCATTTTGTAGTACTATTATATAAGTAAGGATCCATGTGATTAGAAGAGATAAAGAAAAGATTGAAGCCCCAGCTAAGTAAAAAATGCTATTAAATACTTTGTCAGCACCGAACCAGCCAAAATATGAAATAGGGAAAATTGGAATGAAAACAAGATAAAAAAATAATGCAACATACATTGCTTTTTTTCTACCTAGTAAAACGGGTAATGTCTTGTATCCTGCTTTCAAATCCCCATTGAAATCACCTGCATTAACCATTATTTCTCTGCCTATTTCCTGTATGAAAATCGCGAGAGCTAAAGGAAACATAAGGAAAATGTATTCAGGAGCTATAGCTATTGCACCCCAAAATGGTATGGCTCCTACACCATATGCAACAGCAATATGACCGAATATTCCATGGAATTTTCCATAGTGATTATAAATGAATCCTACAGCTACAATCGAAAGTGTTATAATTCCACATTTCCAATTTAATGGACCATTATCTTTGAAATTAACAAGAAGGGCAATGAATATTGAAAGAACCATTAATAGTGATCCAGTTAATTGTGCAGTTTTTACATTTATTCTGCCTGCGGGCAATGGTTTATGTGGTCTATTAACCTTATCCGATTTTAGGTCAGTAACATCATTATGAATCATAAGACCAGAAGAGAGAAATGCAGCCCCAATAATTATCATGAATAATTGAAAGATAGAGAGGTTGATGCTACCGTCGTTTATAAATGAAGAAACATTAAGTGCACCAACTAACGCACCTAAACAACTAATAAATACAATTGGTGGGCGAATTATTCTTAGCCATGCTATCAATTTATTCATGTCTAGATATCAGTGTATCAATATCTTATATTTATGATTATCCCAAAAATTATCTAGGATGTAGAAAAGATTGAAAGGAAACTATATATCTTATCTGTGATATTCTATAATTAATCTTAATAATGCAACTTTGATAGTGCAAAAGATAATAATATGTGATAAAGGTGAATAAAGGAATAAAGGAATATCTTCGTCTAGGGCGCATTTTCAATGCAGAAATTATTGCATTAATTCTTGTGTTATCATATTTGTTAAGTGCAAAATTATATGATATTCAAACTGATGTTCGAATCATAATTTTATTATTTATTGGAGGTATTTTCGCACATATTGGGGGAGCGTATAATAACGATAGATTAGATTTAATCATTGATAAAAAAGCTAGTTATACTATACATAAACCTCTGGTATCTGGAAGTATTTCACTTAAAAACTCAAAAATAATTGAATTTATAGCAGTTATGATTTTCATTTTATCAATACTTATTGCATCTTATATATCTAATTCTAACCTTTCTAAATTCTTCACCCAAAGAATATTTGTAACAATGGTATATGTTTGCTGTGCATTTGTTCTTGCTTATTTGTATAACAGGTACAATAAATCCAACATGTTAATAAACGTGGTAGGTCAATTATATGCTAGTTTTATCGTATTAATAGGCATGTCGATAATAATCGATTTTGATTTTATCTTATTTTTCTTTGCCGTGGTAATTGGCATAAACGGCGTATATTTAAATATAATAGAAGCAGATTTTAAAGATTATGAAGGAGATATTGTTAACGTCCCCAAGAGTCTTGGTGTAAGTTTCAAAGGTGAAAAAGCTGTTAACATTTTAAAGTTCTATGTTTTAAATGATATTTTAAAAATACTTATGTTTGTTCTAATTATACTGATATTAATTTTAGAGGAAGTCAGTATATTTTTCATATTTGTTGCCTTTGGCCTTTTTATTATCAATTACTTAGTTAGAATTTATATGTTTAAAAACTTATCATTAAACCGAGAGAAAATGAAACGCTTTATTGCAGCACAGGAGCTTACTTCTATTTTTCTGATAAGTACAATATTTATGATAATAAACCCAATATTACCTATTATAATATTCTTATTTGTAACAATTTGGCTTGCAATATGGAATAAAGCATTATGGGGGACATATTTTAGACCACAGGTTTAATATTATTTTTCCTAAAAAATACCCAAAGTTATTATCGACCTCATCAGAAAAGGCTAGGATTAATATTTTTGGATTTTATACTCGTTATCTTATCTAATCTAGTAAATATTTATTACAAAATATTAACTCTGTCATCAATTGGAATTAAATTAAATGGATTTCAAGTTGGTTTGCAAAATTCTTCACCTGAAAATATTCTTGAGTAGTTAATGATCTGTTTATATCTTCATAATCATAAGCATGATATTCCGGTCTATATTGGGCCATTACATTTACTGCTGCTTCAGGTGTATTTTTTTCAATCCATTGTAATATTGGTTCAGAGCAGCACTTTATATGATTTGGCATTACTAGATGTCTTATAATCATCTCCGCCTGGTTATATGCCAGTATATGATTTCTTTTTACCACTTTTGTGTAATTGTCAACTTTAGATAATCGTTTGGCACAATTATCATTTCCAAATTTAAAATCAGTTAGAAAGACATCAATTACCCCATTTAAAAGATTCATTGTTTCATTTGAACAATACATGTTTGAATTCCAGACTTGCGGGATATTTACATTGCATTTTTTCAAGACGTTCAGAATATAGGGCAAATTTGATGTTGGATCTCCTCCCACCCAGTTAACGTTTCTTGCCCCTTCGCTTTTTCTTTTGCTAATTGCGGCAGCAAGTATTTCTGGCTCTATATATAGACCATTAATATTTTGACTTATATCCCAATTTTGACAAAAGACACAATGAAAGGTACAGCCAGAGAAAAATATTGTATATGACGGTACTAGAATGTTTTCTTCTCCAATATGTAAAAATTCTGAGTTTATTTTGGCTTTTTTTACTTTACAGTTTCCAAAATTTTTTCTTCTATCTACCCTGCATCTACGTTCGCAAAATACACAATCTTGAAAGATACGATTTGCCAGTTCGATTTTTAAATCAAGAAGAGATGTCTCAGGTTCAATATCACTGATATTCCATTTTTTTAAACTACTATCATGTTTTTTCCATAAACTAGGAGTAGTTTCATTACAATTATAAGATACTTTGACGTTTTTACAGTCGATATATTGTGAAATTCTGTTTTCCTCTAATATACAAAAATATTTTGGGAAAATATCTCTTATATTGGTCATTTTATACATTATATAAAGTTATTGTGTTAATAATATTTTTTTAGTTTTTGTATTGATCTATATCAATTTGCATTCCGTCTCTTGCTGCAATTACTTTGACCCCAAGTTTTTCTGAAAGTGTTGCTGCAATCTCCCAAGGTTTTGATTTTAGCAGGGTCATACCAAAATGAGTGAGAATACTTAATTTTGGTTTATTGATAGATATTATTTTTTCAACATCTTCCAATGAGAGATGCTGAATTTCTTGTCTTCTTATAGCTAGTACAACGTTAATTATTAATATATTCCCTTTATAATATGATTCTAGGTTTTCAAAATATTTTGTATCTGTAATCAATGATATCGAATAATCTTTTACATAGATGTTTAAACCATATGATTCAACACCATGAATATGTTTTATTGGTGTAGAAAATGAGATATTGCCAACTTTATAGTTTTTCTTTTCTTGAATTCTCTCAATTTTTTCCACATGGCTTCTTACATATTTAAAAATCACAGGATCTTCTTCTACTGCATCACTTGGGGCAAAAATAATTCCTTTTTTCTTAAAACCACCGTTTGTCATTGCTTCTATCATAATGTTTATATCATTTGAATGGTCAATGTGTCGGTGAGTTAGAATAATACCTTCTAAATCCATTGGATTTAGTTTAGGTTTACTTGAAAGGCACTTAACAAGTGAACCTGGACCAGGATCTACTAAAATATTGGTGTTATCAAGATTAAACCATATCCCTCCTGACGCTCTTAATTGTTTCATTACAACAAAACGTGCACCTGCTGTTCCTAAAAATTTAATACTGTTCATGGCTTTCAAATCATCCAGGACAATAATTTTTTAAAAGAAAAGTATTAACTATATATAATTTATATTTGTTTATGAATCTTTTTGAATATACCTATAACTTGGTTCGACAGATACCCTCAGGGAAAATTTCTACTTATGGAGCAGTTGCAAAAGCATTAGGTGATATCAGAGCTTCAAGAGCTGTAGGGCGTATGATGAATCAAAATCCAGATGCAGATGATATGCCTTGTTTTAAGATAGTTTATTCTGATGGAAGATTGGGAGGTTTTGGGAGAGGTATAGAGGATAAAATAAGGAGATTAAATAATGATAACATAGCTGTTAAAGAAGGAAGAATAGTTGATTTTGAAAATGTTTTTTTTAATAATTTTGAAACCGATTACCCTTTGAAAAAATTACGTCAGAATCAAATAAAGCTAAGTAAAAATTTGATAATAAAAGATGATTTCAATAGCCTAGATACAATTGCAGGTGTTGATGTAGCTTATCCAAAAAACGAATTTGAAAAGGCTTGTGGCGCCTGTGTAGTAGTTGATTATAAAACAAAAGATGTTATTGAAGAAAAAACAGTTTTCGCATTAACAGATTTTCCATATATTCCTACATATTTTTCCTATAGAGAATACCCTGTTGTTGAAAAAGTTATAAAAAACCTAGATAATAAACCTTCAGTAATTTTGTTTGACGGTAATGGAATACTTCATCCATATATGTGTGGTTTTGCGTCTCATGCAGGCGTGTTACTAAATTATCCCAGTATAGGGGTTGCAAAGAATCTATTATTTGGCGAAGTCAGGGATAATAAAGTTTTGTTTAATAATAAGAAAATTGGTCATGTGGTTTTTTCAAAAAGAGGGGTAAAACCAGTTTATGTATCTCCAGGTCACAGGGTATCTTATTCAACTTGTGTAAATATTGTAAAGAATCTTTTAAAATTTAGATTTCCTGAACCGTTAAGACTTGCACATATTCTTTCTAAAAAAAGTTTAGTTCAGAGGAGTTAGTTCTTTACTTGAAATTACTGGTATTCCTCGATTTTCAAACCAATTTTTATATCCTGTTACTTGAGATTTTTTAAGCGCTTTTCTGTGTATGTATACGCCTTTTAAATTAGGTGTTGCAACTATTGTTTTTTCTAATATATAGTCATCAATATTTCCAGCGTTTATTTGATATGAAGGTATCATATGACCAAATGCAGCTTTTTTTTCAAATATTACATCAGTGAATCGAGGAGCGTAATGCCCACCACCAATACCTAATAAAACTGGGTTTTCATTTAAGTCGTAAGTTTCAGATCGATATATTTCTAATAAATCAAGAATTGATTGTGCAATTATTTTTGCAGCTTCTTTGTTGTTCCATTCTTTTTCTGTACTCCCAATTTCAGCAAATAATGTAGGTGTTTCAAGATATGGTCCATGATGTGTAACTTCAAAACAGACTTGATAATCAAGATTTGTTAATCGAAAATTTTTTTTGATTAATCTTAGAAGATTTGTCATAAGTTGAGGAGCAGATTTAACTAATGTTTTTGGTTTTCCTCCAAATTGTGCTTCTCCATAGTTGCCAATGGGGTGTACAGTGAGCGTTGGCTTCTTCATCGCACTTGTATGTCTGGAGATGAAAATTATTTTTTTTGGTTTAATTTTTAGTTTTTTTTCAATCTCTTTGTCAATATTTTCTCGAAAAATCTTCCTATCACCTATTGTAACAATATAAACATCTTTTATCTTAGAGCTTAAAAAAACGGGGTTATTATCAAAAGAGTTTATTGGGTCCCATGTTGATTTTTCTAGAAGAAGTTGTTTAATATTCTTACTTGCTGGATCTTGTAAAGAGGAAATAATTACAACAGACATACGCTTTGCAATAACAGGTATTATATTTTATTAATTTGCTATAAAAAATTAGTGTTTATCTTCTGGATTTTTAAGTTTTTCTACTTGTAATAAGAAACGAATTCTGTCATTAAGTGAGCATACCTTGGCGATAAATTTTATTTCATTTGCTTCTTCTTCACTGGATAATAACCCGATTACTTTCATATAGAATTAGAGTTTATTTTTATCATTATAAAGCCTTATTGTACAAATGTTACCTAATTTATTTTAAAATTTATATAATTAAATTTAGAAAATGTAGATGGTATTATTTATCAGGTTTTTTTACAGGTTTGATATTTTCTTAGAGCTTGATAGCCAGCTAACACCTGCATAACAAAATGGTGTATCAAAAAGCGCAAATAGGACTTTTACTAACCAATATGGAATTATCAAGGTAAAAACATATTCTATGTTAAACTCGGGGCTAATATTATAAAAAGCAATAAACATAAACAATGTTGTATCCAAGAATTGACTAACTATAGTACTTAAATTATTTCGTAACCACAAATATTTACCTTTAGTTTTTTGTTTCCAAAAATTAAACGCCCAAACATCATGTAATTGAGCAACAAGAAAAGCAGTAATACTAGCAATAAAAATTCTTATTGTTGTGCTAAAAATAGTTGTATATTCCTCCTTAACTAAGCTTCTTTCTGCAAATGGAAGAACCACTGCAATAACTGTAATAATTAATACTAAAATTAACGTTATAAAACCTATAAATACGAACTCTTGGGCTTTTTTCTTACCATGAACCTCTTCAATTATATCTGTTACTAGAAACAATATTGGGAACAATAAAATCCCAACACTTGCTTGAAAAATACCAAAATCTGCAATTTTTAAACCAATTAGGTTTGCTGCAATCAAAGAACCAACAAAAATACCCAGTAAAATGTTTGTTTTTATTTCAATATTTAATTTCATTTTGCTGAAAAGGGCAATATAGATTCATATATTAACTTATCTTTTTTTGAAAAACTCATGCTTTAGTTATAATTTTTTAGAAAAAAAATGAGGAAAATTGTTTTACATTATTCATATACTGCCGCTAGGTTTGACATTAATTATAAAAAAGAATATAAATCCACTTTGATCTCTTGTGACTGAATGCTCAGTGATTTCTGCTTTTACGGAAACAACAGTATTTCCAAAGCCAAAAATTAGTTTTGAATTTATTGGTTTTTCATCTCCAGGGGCCATGTATTCTATTTCACCATTTGATTGTTTTCCAAGTAAGATAAAACCACCTTTAAGATTGATTTTCCATTGTACATCAGTTGCTTCTGCATCACCTGCGTTTCTGATAATAGTGTTGACTTTGGACATTCCCCCTTTTATTGCATCAATTTTCATTTTTGGCATGCCTATATGCATATTGTATGGATCTGACCAAACACTTCTTGCACCATTGATATCCTTTGCCCTTGCTTGGATATTGTAGTCCCCAAGTTCAGACCATGAATGGGCGATATTTAATGGTTCCCCTGAATTGTATGGTCCTATCCAGTTTTCAACTTGTCCATCACCCCAATCTATGTAATAGAAAATTTCTTCATTTTCAGGATCTGAAGAAGTGAAAGTGAATGTATAATCATTGTCTGGTTTTCCAAATGTTAAACCCTCAATTGTCGGTTTATCTGGTGAGCCGGTTTCTGGTATTATTGTAACATGAATTATTGGACTGTACCACCATCTTTGACCAATTATTTCCTCTTCGCCATCTGTTCCATTTATTATTTCGTAATAGCTGTCATCTGTTCGCTCCTTAATCATCCTCAAATACGAATCTTCTCCATAGACCTCAGGAGCTAAAACATCGCCATAGACTTGATCGACTTGCGCTTTTGCGACAAAGTAGTAGTCTCCAGGGGAGTCAATTGTAAAAGTTTCAGTGTATGTTACCCCTTCTGTTTGACCGCTTTCAGCATTTTCCCATCCCGTTCCACCATAATAATCTCCAGCATGATCATCATAATCTTTTGTGGTGAATTCAGGATTGTTTATAGGATCAGGATCTGTTCCATATTGAATATAAGTATGATCAACTACTAAACTTCCGTTTACCTGCCATTTGAATGTCAACGGTATGCCATAATCAACAATAGCATCATTCTCTATTGTACCTGGCAACCATCGAGAATAGGGTTGAGCAAGGTCTGTTTGTAACAGACAATAGCGTCTTACCTCTGCACCATATCTATGAACTGTATCATTACCCATATCTGATTCAGGAACATTCTTCACCTCAGACATTTCAGGGGTAATCCATAAAATACCTGAGCCAGGATAGTTGCCAAAGGTTTCATCATCAACATAGGGATCCTCCACAGGGTTCTGCACCACATCCGCACCGTAACCCCATGGTGTCATCCCACCTTTTACTGAATACCAGATAATCTCATTGACTGTCCCAACATTTCCTGCATTTAAATCTCCACCATAATTCCCCATATAGTCACCTATGCGCAATGATGCTGCATCGAAATAATAGAAATCCGGTGGAGCGCCACCATAAGTCGTCCCAGTTATCGGACTTGTTCCACTTACACTTGCATGAGTATCTGCCCAAGGATAGATAAGCATCCTAGCTCCAGCATGGAAATCACAACCTGTTCTAATAGTGTGATTATTAACAAAACGATACAATGTCTTACCTGGAACACTTCCCCAAATACCACCTGTTGGTGAACCAGGACCATCATAGTCGGCTTCACGGTTGAGATCCCAGCCATGACCATCATAACGCTGAGGACCATAATCAAAACCAAAGGGATTATGCGCAACTTCAATGTAGATTTCTCTATTGTCAATTAACCATCTAAGCCACTCTTTTGAATAACCTTCTACCGATTGCTCATCCGTAAACGCCATGCGCATTAGCCAATCAGCAAACCAGTATAATCCAATTGTTCCAGCGACTTCATCACCGTGCGGAGAACCTAAAAAAAGAACCTCGGGTTTATGTAAACCTAGTGATTCATTGGTGATTCTTACATAGTTGACATCATATCCTCCATAAGTAATTCCTGTATTGTATAGTTCATTGGCTTTGATTATCTCAATGTAATCAGGGTAAATATCCTCTAAATTCTCATACCAACCTAACATTTCAGCATAACTACTAGGCTTATAATACCAATCCGAACTTGACCTTAAAGCATTTATATAAATTAAATCAGATTCTATTTCAAGCTCTTGGGAATTATCAGGTTGATTCTTAAGACCTTCTGAATATGCATTTGTTGGAATATTTGAAATTATCAGCATTATTAATATAGTTGATAGAATAAGGTATGTTCTATTTTTTATCATATTTTATCCCCCATTATTTTTTATAATATAGAAACAGTAATATAAATCTTTCTTATTTGCTTTAAATCAGATATAGTTTCTTGATGTATCTGATAGAGAAGCTAAATGTTTTATTCGTTTAACCATATTTGGATGGGTGCTTAAAACTTCCATTATTTTATCGGATTTATTAAGCTTCACCTGTTTAGTTGAAAGTATCATAAGTTCATTCTGATCAATTGTTCCGCTCATATCGATATCAATATCTTTCAGTTCTCTAACTTCATACATTGCTCGCGATGGATCATTGAGAAAAAAAGCCTTCATACCTTCAGTTTGCTTAAGTGCATTTTTTGAAATCTTCGCGCTTCCTAGAGAAAGCTTGTACAAAGCAGTAGCTAAATGATGAGGTTCATTGCCTAATTCAGTACTACCTAGATCTGCATAATATTCTCTAATTCGAGAGCCATACATGACAAGAAGACTAGTAATGAAATAGACAGCAAGAGCTAATAACCCAATTGCTATCATTGCTCCACTATCCCGTTGTCTGCGACCGAACATACCTCCCCAGAAAAAAGCGATATAAAGCATATAACAAATCATTGGAACTACACTAAGCATTGTAATAACAGCAACATCTCTATGTTTAATATGAGAAATCTCATGACCTAAAACGGATTTCAATTCCTCATCATTCAAAAGATTCAAAATACCTTCAGTAACACAAACTCTAGCACCTCTTCTGGTTCTTCCAAAAGCAAAAGCGTTTGGAATTTGAAGTTTTGAAACTCCTATCTTAGGTTTGTTAGGAAGTTCCGCAAGATTTGCCAAATCCTCCACCATTCGATGTAATTTTGGATATTCATTTTCATTTACATATTTAATTTTCATTGACCATTCAACAGTCTTAGGACCTATTGCATATTGTATTATTATTAAAAGCAGTGCCAATCCAATTATAAAAATATAGAAAGTTGAGCCAGAGTATCCCAAGAAGTACCCAATTCCAACGATAATGCCATATAAAATTGCAAACATTAATCCTATAAGTAGAAAAAGTCTCAATTGTAGCCACATATCTCTCTAAACTCCTGAATGTGTATAAAATCCAGTATTTAAGATTTTCTTATCGCTAGCTTTTTTCAATTAAATTTATCATTTGAAGATACTAGATTATTAATTGAAGAATAGAACATGGATTTTTACGTAGTTTTTTGACCATTTTATTTATAATTTTGACTAGTAACTTAAATGGTAAAAATTGATAAATATATATTGAGGTTTCTATCTTTAAAGATATTAACCAATTTTATTAAGAATTAGGTGTTATCAATTACACAGTGGGGATTTAAAAAAAAATGCCAGTTAGTATTTCATCACTTGAAAAAATTAAATTAGGTGGTTTAAACCAGTGGGTTTCAATAAGGGGGCGAAACATTGCTTACCCGATATTGCTATATCTACATGGTGGTCCCGGTACTCCAGTAATGCCTCTATTTCGGTATTTTCAAGGTCCTCTTGAAGGATATTTTATTGTTGTTCAATGGGAACAAAGAGGAGCAGGAAAATCATTTTCATGGAAAATTCCAAAACAAACTATGATTATAGAGCAATTCATCTCAGACTTGCATGAATTAATACTTATATTGAGAAAACGATTCAATAAAGAAAAAATATACTTAATGGGACATTCTTGGGGTAGTATATTGGGCACCTTTATGGTACAAAAATATCCTGAGCTTTTTTATGCATATATTGGCGTTGGTCAAGCCAGCAATACAATTAAGAATGAAAAAATAATGTACCAATTCGCCGTACAAAAAGCTAGAGAATTACATAATACAAAAGCCGTCAAGAAATTAGAAAAAATAGGACCTCCTTTTAATGGGCTACAACCACCATATAATAATTTTTATAAAGGAGGTTATAAAGCAAAAATGAGTGTTTATAGTCTTGTAGCAAAATTTGGTGGAATAATATATAATGCAAGAGATTACAGTATTTTTTTAAGATGGTTTTTAAAATATCTACCTATATCTAGGCCTGAATATCGCTTATTTGATTTAATTAGAATAATTCAAGGTAACATTTTTTCAACAAAGATAATGATGAAAGAACTTTTGACAGTTGATCTATTTCATCAGGTATTGGAGCTCAAAGTTCCTGTTTATATTTTAATGGGAAGACATGATTATAATTGGTCTGCTGAATTGGCAAAACAATATTTTGATGTATTAAAAGCACCTAAAAAAGAATTTATATGGTTTGAGAAGTCAGCACATGCACCAAATGGTGAGGAACCTGAAAAATTTAATAAGTTATTGATTGAAAAGGTTCTCCCAGAAACATATAAATAATAACCAGATCTTAAAATGTTATTCTTACTTCTGTTTTATGCTACTTAAAATTATTTCCTATTGTGTATATAATTTTAACACCTATGTATTCCTGATTAGAATCCTAATTTGAAATCATTTTTGGGAGTTCTTATCTGTTGAATAAAAAAATAAGGGGGATGTGAATATTACTTTATTTTAACTTTTTTAGCTTTGTATTCTGGTTTTGGTTGCACTTTCGGTAAACTAAGGTTCAAAACACCATCTTTCAACTCTGCTTCTACCTCATCTGTTTTTAATTCTTCGGGAAGCTCAAGTGATCTATAGAAACTCATGCTACTACATTCTCGTCGTAACCAGTTTTTACCTTTTTCTTCTTTATTTTGATCATAATCAGCATTTACTTCAACACGGTTTGGTGTGACCTCAATGTTAATTTTATCTTTTGGTATCCCTGGCATTTCGAGTTTCATTTCATAATGATCTCCCATGTCTGCAATATCCATTAGTGGTGTTCTTTTTGGTGTTATACTAGTTTGTTGTCCTCGTTGTCCCCATGGCCAGAAAAGATCATCAAAGTCAGATCTGAAATTATCAAATAATTGGTCTATATCTGTCCATAAATCAAATGGTCTTCGTGCTGTGATTTCTCCTTTTTCTTTGGGTCTTACTACTAATTTATTTTTTTTGTCATTTCTTATTACCATTTTTCTACCTCCTTTGATTAATTATATTTGCTTTTTGTCAATTTTAGCTTTATAAAATATGTATATCAAAACTTATATATAAAGTTTTTCGTTTTGTTAATTTTAAACTAACAAAATTAGTAATTTTTTGGAAAAATTTATATAATCCTACCGGCATAACTAATATTATGCCTCAGCATATAGTAATAAAAAAAATTAGATCACCTGCACCTGGTAACCTTGATAATGATATTGATTACCTATGCAAATCATTAGGATATTTTTCCCAGAGAGATAAACAAGATACCGCAGGTAAAATATTCAGATTACTTGTAAGAGAAGCATGTGAACCAGAAGAATGCTTAACTAGTGACGAAATAGCTGAAAAACTAAATCTAACAAGAGGAGCTATAGTTCATCACTTAAACAGTTTTATATCAGCTGGAATAGCTGTAAAAGAACATAATAGGTATAGATTAAGATCAGCGAGTTTACAAAAAAGCGTAGAAGAAATCAAATCAGATATAGAAAGAATAATGGAACAGATGATCAAAATTGCTATGGAAATAGATCAAAAACTAGGGCATTATTATCGATAAATATGAATGGAGATGATTATTATGTCATCATTTGATGAAGATTGGAGTAAAAGAAGACGTAGAGATCCTTTTGATTTTTTTGGAACGGATGAAGAATTTGAAAGAATGTTTCAACAAATGGAACGAATGTGGGAAAAAGTATTCCAGGAATTCCCATTTGACCGCATAGAACCAGGTAAATCATTTATTCATGGTTTTAATATCCATATGGGACCTGATGGAAGACCAAAGATACAAGAATTTGGTCATCGTCCTCACAGAATTACTGATGCTAAATATTCTGTTTTAGATGAACGAGAACCATTAACAGATATAATTGAAGGCGATGAAGATGTATCAATAACCGTTGAGATACCAGGTGTAGAAAAAAATGATATTGATTTGAATATCACAGACAACACACTTGAGATAATAGTTGATAATTCTAACAGGAAATACCATAAATTAATTGAATTACCTTGTAATGTTATTCCTGAGAAGTCAAAGGCGACTTATAAAAATGGTGTACTAGATGTTAATATAAAACTTAGAGAGTGGAGAAAAGACAATGAAGGTTTTAATGTTGATATTGAGTAATTGCTCTATTCATTACAATTTTTTAGATATTTTAAAACACAGTAGAGAGTAGGAATTACTCAATATACTCTGAACATCATCTAGTAGGATATTTTTATAATCATCTCTAAATATAAAATATTTCAACTTATGATTTTTAAAAAATTAGATAAGAATTTAAATCGTATATACAAGTGTAGTAGGCGGTTACTTATTCCCTAGGTTCAGAGTAATATCTATTTCAATAAATTCTTGTTAGGAATATATGATAGAGGTTTTAGTGATCCCATACTTTTTTAAAATTTCTTAATCTTATGGAATTCCTCTTGGTGAAATGATAAAACCTTTCCTTTTTTTCCGCCATTCACCCCATCTTATAAGAACTGGAGGCAAAACAAAAATTGATGTGATTGTGGAGATTATATTTTTAACAAAAGAATGGTTATTGACAATTATATGGAGAATCACAAAATCAATCTGCTTTTTTTGAAACAGCAAGGCAACTTGAATCACAACACTATGTTTCCATTTCCAACTTAGGTATCAATGATCCATAACCAAGAGTAATCATATACACAGCTTCAATTATTAACAATGGTCTCTTTTCTACCGTTTTACCGATGAATGTAAGCATTTAATCCCATTAACTTTGTTGTTTTTTTTCGTTGTAATTCAATTAATATAGTTAAATCATTATATAATTATCTTTTTAGATATATAGGTTTATAGATTTTAAAATATTGCGACTTCGAACGGTTCGAATTCGATATATTTATAAATGAATTAAAACATACTATAAAATATGACTAATTTGTTAAATATTCAATCAAAAGCAGGGAAACAACGAGGAATCCTCTCAATATATTTGCTACATTCTTTGAACAAAAAGCCTAAATCGGGATATGAAGTACTTTCTGAAATTAAGAAAAAAACTGATGGTGTCTGGACGCCAAGCAAAGGCACGGTTTATCCACTTTTAAAGCATCTAGAGGAAGAAGGGTTAATTAAGGTGGAACGTGTGGATAAACGTTCAAAACATATTTTTGGGGTAACAATTGAAGGAAAAAAAGTGCTATCAAATGTTAAAAAACACGGAAGACAGATGGAAGTAAAATTTATCCAATATAGAAACTTAATAAGTGAGATTATTTATCCCAAAGAAACTGAAATAATAAAGTTATTATTTGACATAAGAATGGCTTCAATTTCTCAGATCGAAAAAAATAAAGAAGAGGTGATGAAAATATTGGAAACATGTCTTATAAATTTGAAAAAAATAAACATAGATTCCAAGGAGGAGAAACCATGAAACATAAAAATATATTATTTATATTATTAGTTCTTTCATTCTCAATATTTTTTTATTTTATCCCTAATATCGGCGCCGATCCATCAATTATTGTCAACGACTATGAACTTATACCCAGTATTTTTATGCCTGGTGATAGTGGTACGCTTAAATTAACAATTAGAAATGCAGAAACAACAAATACAGTTTCACGGACATCAACCAGTGGTTCATCATCAACAGTATACACAGATACGGTGGGCGCAGAATTTAACAATATCTGGATTATTCCTGCATCAGATAGTAAGGGTAAAAAAGTAAAAGCAACACTGAATTATGAAGATATAGGATATTTAGCCCCCTCTGCTAGTTTTGACATTACATTTAAAATTATTGCAGAAGAAAACATAAGTTCCGATCTTTATTTCCCAACCGTACGTATTGATGTTGAATCATTTAATGATGTTTCTTTTCCAATACCTATTGAGGTTAGTAATTCAACTGTTGATCTTTTATTGACAAATGTTCCATCAAAAATCTCTTCAAGCGGATCAACATTGATTACTTTCACGTCTGTTAATAATAGAGAAAACACTGTTGAAGGAGTTACAGTTGTACCTAGTAATATAGATGGTCTTGAATTTACTCCTAATAGTGTCTATATCGGAAGTCTTGATGCAGGTGCTTCATCGGATGCAAGCTTTTCAGTAAAACCCAATGAAACTGGTGAAAAAAATCTAACATTTTACGTTTACTTCAAAAACGGTAATAATGAACACAATGAAACGTTTTCATCCAATATTGAAATAATTGATACTTTAGATGTTGGGTCAATTTTCACTAGTATTCCTCGAAGCATAAAAAAAGGAGAATCTTCAAGGATAACCCTAGAAGTATATAATGCAAAAACAGAATATATAACTGGCGTGATGGTCACCCCAATTTCAAAAATTATGACTCTGCCTTCACAATATTTCATAGGAGCCATGGAGCCCGATGATGTTTTTTCAGCAAGTTTTGATATTTTTACTAATGATTTAAATTATGGAAATAATACTATCGAATTTGAGGTATCGTTCAAACAAGGAAATGAATATTTTAAAACACCAATAATTAGCTCTTCATTTTCAGTTGTTAAAGGAGAAGGATCAAACTATCAGCCATATGAAGGAACATCTGAGCAAGTTCAAGGGCAGCCATTTGGAAATATTCTAGGTATATGTCTACCAGTAATTATAGCAATCATTGCAATTATTGCTGTTGTTATAATTTGGAAGTGGAAAAAACGGCGGAAATATACATGAGTAAAGACGTAATCGTCACAAAGGATCTTAGTAAAACATATGGAAAAGGGGAATTACAGGTACATGCATTAAGGAAAACCAATATCTCTATCAAACAAGGAGATTACATCGCGATCATTGGACCTTCGGGTTCAGGTAAATCAACATTGATGAATCTACTTGGATGTCTAGATACACCCTCAACAGGAAAAGTACTTATCGATGATACAGATGTAACAGTTTTATCTGAGACAAAACTCGCAAAAATTCGCCGTGAAAAAATTGGATTCGTCTTTCAAAAATATAATCTGATTCCAACCCTTAATGCCATTGAAAATGTGGCACTTGGAATGGGATTTGCAGGGGTTGATACTCAAACTCGTCAAAAACGTGCAAAAGAACTTCTGACAATGGTTGGATTATCCCATCGGATGAAACATAAACCCTCTGAACTTAGTGGTGGTGAACAGCAACGAGTAGCAATAGCTCGTGCACTTGCAAATGATCCGTCAATAATTCTTGCAGATGAACCAACAGGTAATGTTGACACACTCTCAGGTAATAAAATCATGAATATTCTTGAAGAAATCAACAACAAAGGAGAAACAATTATCATTGTTACACATGACCCTGCAATTGCAAAACGGGCGCACCGAAAATTAAGAATTTTAGACGGAGTGGTAAGTGAAGAAAATGCTTAGAGATCATTTTAACCTCTCCTATAAAAACATCCGGGAACGTATGTCACGTTCAATATTAACGCTTCTTGGTATCGCGGTTGGGATTATGGCGATTGTGTCATTGATTGCGATTGGGGAGGGTATGAATGTTGCTGTGTCCAGTGAATTATCAACGTTGTCAGATACAATCATTGTTCAGGTTGGTGAAGGATTTTCAATTTTTAATTTCGGACAAAATGGTAACAGTGGTTTGGATGATGAATATTTAACGGAACGTGATATATCTGATATTGAAAGAATACCTGGGGTAAAGGATGTTAGTCCCCAACTAAGTGGCGCTGGTATTCTAAGTTTTAATGGTGAAACTGTCGGTGTTTCTCTAACGGGCATGGATAGTGACATCATGAAAGTACAGTATGGCTTTGAGGATCTTGATTCTGGGGATCTTATCGATTCTGGTGATCAAAATAAGGTACTCATCGGTTATGATGTCGCGTATGATTATTTTGATGCTAATATAGCTGTTGACGATATGGTTATAATCAATGGAAATAAGCTGCAAGTTCATGGGATCTTTGCTGAGTTTACTGGTGGTGGTCTTACGTCGTCAGATGATGCAGTTGTTATGTTGACAAGGGATTATAAAAAAGTAACTGGTGAAAGTAATATTAAATCTGCGACGGTGACTGTATATAATGTCAATGAAGTTGATCCTATTGCTGATGAGATTGAACAAGTGGTTAATGAAAATCACGGTGATGACGATTTTGCCAGTGCCACAACATTGTCATCTATTTTGGATAGTATTTTGAGTATCCTTGGTATTTTACAAACGGTGTTAATTGCTATTGCATCTATTGCTCTTATTGTTGCTTCTATCGGTATTATGAATACTATGTTGACGTCTGTTATGGAGAGAACACGTGAAATAGGTATTATGAAAGCAATTGGTGCAACAAACAAAGATATTATGCTTATTTTCATCATTGAAGGAATTTTGCTCAGTGTAATCGGAGGAATCTTTGGTATCTTCCTTGGGATGTTTGGTTCCCAAGGAATTAGTTCAATACTACTTAGCTTCGAGATGGGAGGAGGCGGTACGTTTGAACCAGTTATTAGTATCGTGTCAATAGTGTTAGCAATTAGTGTCTCACTACTTGTTGGAGTATTGTCAAGTTTATATCCAGCATGGCGAGCTGCTCAAATGAGCCCAATTGAAGCAGTTAGATATGAATAAAGAAATATAATTATTAATCATGCTCAAAAACCATCAAGAATTTCATATATTTTAGCCAATTAAAAGTTCATAAACAAAATCATATGCTTTTTAAATAAATGATTTTTTTAGTTATTAATATTTATAAAATATTATGATATCCAAGTAAAACAATCAAGGACCCTGTAATGATTACTTTTCCTTCAAATCCTAAGTTTACAAGCCCATTATATAATGAAAACTGTGCCCTTCCAATCTTGGAATTGGTTGCATCCATTATAAAGACCGGGGCAGTCATGCTTAATGTCGTGGGCGGGAACGTATCCCCAAGGTTCAGAGTTCAGTATATTTTTATAAGATTCTGTCATGATGAAAATCTAATTTTTCATTTAAATAATCTTTGTTTAATCATGCAATGATTTTGACATTATATAGTAGTTATGATAGGTGCATTTATTCGCTGATTCTCGTCACTTTTCTCGTCGAGAATCTCCACGTTATTTTCCACGATCTCTATAAAAACATTTCTTTTTTATTTTTTAAAAATGTGTTGGTTTTTTAAATAGAAATATATATAATGCTGAAGTATTGTTTGATATTTAGGTGAAATATTTATGAAGAAAAATGAAAGTTCAAGATTATCTATATTTTTGAGAATTTTTGGAGTAATTTCCACTCTGCTATCTATTTACGCTGGATTCCAGACATTTCTTTTCTTTGAGGGTTCGGTTGCTGGAACTACTTTAGATTTTTATCATTCAGTTGGCATATTCTTCATTGGAATTGGATTTTTTTCAGGTTCATTTCTATGGGGGTTAGCATCCTTAGTTGATAAAAACTAATATATTTTTAAAAGCTCTTTATTGTCCTTAAGAAAAGTTAAAGAATTAATTTCTTAAATGAAATATTATTATTTTGTAATTGGAATGAATCACTGTATTTTTATAAGACAATATTTCACATGATTTTAACTGAATAATTTCAAAAAAAAATCGTTCAATTTAAATTATAATATATTATTTTTCTATTTATTTTAATTTTGCATTTATTGTAACTATATGTTTAATAATAAATAAATTAAAGAGAAATTTTTCAGTATAAACTATTTTTTATGTTTCAAATAAGATAGGCATGTCGGGGGCGGGAACAGTTATTAGGGGTTCAGATTTCTTTCGTATTATAATTAAGGTATATCAATGTCTAAATCCCTCCATCGGCTTGAGTCACTATTATACAAGTCCCTAAATATATCTGCAAATTAAAATGTGCTTACAGTTGATACTAATAAATATTCAATTATATAATAATTTTTTGAGAAGCTCTCTTCGGGAAGGGACACGAATTTACTAGTAAAAATGGTTTTTTTCATCTAAAATATGCTGATTCTCTAAATATCATAGGGGTTCAGTAAATATTTGATTAATGTAAACACATTTGAAAATTGTTCAAACAACCAACTAATTATAGGAAAATTGTAATTGAAAGATTTATCTGTGGATTTTGATTTTATCACAGATTTTGGATATTGATTTATCAAAGGATAATTGTCTTTATTATACCCCCCTTCTATCTCATAGGGTGTGTCCCAGATGCTCTTCCACCGTTTCTTCTTGGCATCAGGGTACTTTTCTTCATAATCAGACCAATAGTTTCCATACTTCCCGTCATCCCAGGTATTATCGCATTCGTCATTGGCGTTCTGTGTGTTGTTTATGAAGTTGTTGTGATAAATGGTGTTGTTATTGCTGGAATCTTTGAGAGCTATGCCAGATTTTTTGTTCAAGCTGATGCTGTTGCCGATTATGGTGTTGTTGCCACTGGACATATAGAGGTTTATGCCATAGTTGTTGTTTGATATGTTGTTATCTGTGATGCTGTTGACACTAGAATTCCCTAGGTTGATGCCAGACCCTCTGTTGTTCGAGATGTTGTTGCCTGTGATTAAGTTGTTGGTACTGGACCATAGAAGGATACTACCCTCGTTGTTCGAGATGGTATTGCCTGTGAAGGTGTTGCCGCTGGAACCATCGATGATGTCTATACTACCCTCGTTGTTCGAGATGGTGTTGCCTGTGAAGGTGTTGTTGCTGGAACAAGAGAGGTATATAGCATCATTGTTGTTCGAGATGTCGTTTCCAACGATGTTGTTGTTGGAACCACCGAGGGATATGCCACAGTTGTTGTTCGAGATGTTGTTTTCCATGATGTTGTTGCCACTGGACATAGAGAGAGAGATACCATAATAGTGGTTTGAGCTGATGTTGTTACCTGTTATATTGTTGTTGCCATTGGATTTATAGAGCCATATGCCATTATAGTGGCTTGAGGTGATGTTGTTGCCTTTGATGATGTTGCCATTGGACTTACAGAGGTACATGCCATACCAGTTGTTTGAGTTGATGTTGTTGCCTGTGATGGTATTATCGTAACTGTCCATATCGAGGTGTATGCCATACCAGTTGTTTGAGTTGATGTTGTTGCCTGTGATGGTATTATTGTTGCTGGAATAATAAAAGTGGATACCAACTCCGTTGTTTGATATGTTGTTGCCTGTGACGATGTTGCCAAAACCAATGAGGAGGATGCCAAACTCGTGGTTTGAGCTGATGTTGTTGTCTGTGATGATGTTGTTGGAATATCCAAGCATAATGCCATTAAATCCGTTGTTTGATATATTGTTACCTGTGATATTATTGCTGCTAGAATCCTCAAGATGGATGCCATCCCAGGAGTTGTTTGTGATGTTGTTGCCCGTGAGGATGTTACCGTTGGAACCATAGAGAAGGATGCCATAATCGTTTTTTGAGATATTGTTGCCTATGATGATGTTATTGCCACTGGAATTCCGGAGGCTTATCCCATTCCCGTTGTTTGAGGTGATGGTGTTGCCTGTGATGATGGTATGGTTCGAGAATATTTTAATTCCTGCAGCATCCCATCTACTGTTTTGTATTGTAAACCCATTGATATTCACCCAATCAGCAGAAATATAAACAACATCTCCACATTCAATACCATCAATAACTGTTGTGTCCTTATCTTCTCCTACAAGACTAATTGATTTGTTTACAACTACATTTTCATAATACGGCGATGAATCATCATACACAAACACCTTATACCCGTCACTCGCATTGTCTATTGCATCCTGAATACTCGTGTAGTTATTTGGTCCACTACCTCCAACATACAAGGTTTTGCCAGGATATCTCATTGTGTTAAAACTCCAAATTGGACCCTCTGTTGAAGCACCATGCTCATCAATAGAGATAATTTTCCAATAGTAAGTTGTATTGAATTCTAACAAATAAAGAACAGGTGTACAATTATTTGACTGATTATAGAGGTATCCAGGTGGTGGACTAGTATTTCCAAAGTAAACATTATAGAAAACTTCATCGCCATCAGGGTCTCCACCTGTCCAACATAGATAAACCATTGTTGTAACATTGGTTGAACCATTAGGGGGAATAGGATTAATTGGAACATAAGGAGGGTTATTAAACTTTAAAATAGTCGAATGTTCTGATGCATTTCCAGTAGATGGAATACTCACTCCAACAAACAGAAAAATTATGCCAATAACAAGCATTTTCTTACATATGTTATTCAAAATTCTACCTCCTTATTTATTAATTAACCCTCATCGACTTTGATTCTAACACTCGCAGCAAATCCCATATACACAACAATAGTATCTTTTGGAAAATTCGAACCTTCTTTAACAAATGCTAATCCTCTAAAACCTTTAATTCCAATATAAAAAAATCCAGCGAACTCATAATTCCAATAACCCCAAATTGTTTCTTTTGCTCCATGAAAATAACCATTATATACCCATTTATTAACAATATTGCTAGTATAAATCCACCCTTTAGCGACGATTATCGCCATAGTTAACCGATTGACTTGATAAGCCCATAACAAAACAATTATTATTTTCCAATATCTCCCCATCAATATTAATTAGATTTTCATTTTCAGAAATAGATGTTTTATCATTTACAGCAAAAACAGGATGTATACCAACACCTATAAACAACACAATTATACCTAATACAAGGATTTTACACATAAGGTTTTTCTGCATTAGTTCCTCCCCATGTTATCATTATATCTATAGATGATTTGGTATATAAATGCTATGCTCTAGCATAGATTTTTCTGGAAAAAAACAACCCATAACGTTCTGAAAGATATAACCGTATTAAATCGCTATTAACTA
>SMTZ1_10001611_pt1 | contig 22766 bp, 18 predicted proteins | sample DeeMarSWOR136_30_FD_25667 | JGI IMG/M metagenome (IMG submission 25667) | reverse complement strand
CAGAGGATGCAGGAAGCTGAAGTACCCGCCGGGGCTTTGTTGTCCCGTGAGGAGATGCTTGAGTACCGGAGTCGCGTAAAGGGACGCTCTCCCTATACGGTTCCCCACGACGCCTACCGCTGTCACTGGGAGGATAGGTGGTGTGCCATTTCCGTGTCCACTGATGAGGATTGGAAGAATTTCTGTCGTGTCATCGGTAACCCGCAGTGGAGCAATGACGCCCGTTTTGCCAGTTTTGAGGGCAGGAAGGAGAATGAAGAGGAACTGGACAGGCTGATAGCTGATTGGACGGTGAGGAAGACCGCCGAAGAGGTTATGAGCATGATGCAGTCGGCCGGGGTGGCCGCTGGAGTGGTGGCAACCGGTGAAGACCTGATGGAGCACGACCTGCAGTTGAAGCACCGCGGCTTCTTTCGTGAGCTTGAGCACCCCGAGATAGGGAAATACCACGGTGTTACCCCTTCCTTCATACTCTCCAAATGCCCCTGCGACATAGAGCGTGCTCCCCTGATGGGCGAGCATAACGAGTATGTCCTTAAAGACGTTCTCGGCATTTCCGATGAGGAGATTAAAGAGTTAATCGACCAGGGAATCATTGAATAGCTACCCCGCGGTGGTACGATGGAAAGATTGGTCTTTGCCACAATGGCTGAACCAGGTGGTTCTGCAAAAAGAGCCCTGCTGTTATTTGAGAGCCTCCGGACATTTGGCGGAGAGCTTGCCGATAACCCCGCTATCATGCTAGTCCCCAAAGCATCAACTCCTCTTTCCGATGAAGTTCAAAAGAGGCTCGGTGCCTTAAATGTTCGCATAGCACCCTTCGATTTAGACGAGGAAGCCGCTCGTTTTCCGCTTGCTCCGGTAGTATATGCCTCAGCCGAAGCCGAGAACCAGACAAAGGGGAAAGCCGAACTCATGGCATGGGTGCTAATGGATACCCTGGTGGTTAGTCCGCCGCTAGCTTTTTTGGCTCCCGGGGGAGTTAACTTTACCTACCGTCCGGTACATCATACCCTGGTCGGTCCTGTTTATGATAAGCCTCTCGATGGTTTCTGGTCGTTGATTTATCGGCACTGTGGCGTTACTGATGATAGGGTGTTCCCCATGGAGACCTGCGTGAGGGATAATACTCTCCGGCCGTATTTCAACTCCGGCTCGTTTGTCGTCAGACCCGAGCTGGGGTTGTTGTCAGCCTGGCGTGAGCGTTTCGAGCGGTTGTACCGCCACCCTGATTTTGAGCCGTTTTACCAGAAGGACGTGAGGTACCGGATATTTATGCACCAGGCAGTTTTCGCCGGGGTTGTTCTGAACATGTTTAAAAAAGAAGAGTTGCAGGAGCTACCGGAGTCAGTAAATTATCCCCTCCATCTCCACGGTGAGTATCCCCCTGAACATCGCCCCGCGGCGTTGAACGATTTGATTACCTGCCGCTATGAGACCATCGAGGTTCTTATAGGCGCGTTGCAGGAGATTCCTGTGGAGGAACCTTTGAAAAGCTGGCTGGACCGAAAATTACAGGGAACGAACAGTCCATAGTGAAATCTTCTGGAGAGTGTTACCCTTCAAATGCCTGTGTCAGCTAGTCTCTTTTCCCCACCAGTCCGTAGATAAAAAGATGGTTCAACTTACGATATAACTCTACATCTGGCTCCAGGTTCGCCATCAGATCGGGACTGGCAAACACGCCTCTGCGTAATATCTCAAGAAATAACATGAGAATTTCCTTTGATTGTTGCTTGTTGATATAGCCCTGTCTCTTGCCTTCCTCGAGCAGGTCGGCCGTCATCTGGTTAACATCGCTCTGCCACCAGGAATCAATCCACTGCTGCATTTCTGGGTCGTTCTGCGCCGCTGTTTGCATCAGCTCTCCATGATACTGGCTCGCTATCTCGGTCTTGTCAAACACTATGGTCTCCAGCTTTTCTGGAAAAGGCCTGTCTTCTTTCATGATTTCCCGGGCTCTTTCAAGTATGCCCATTAGTTGGGTCTTTACCACTTCTCTCACCAGCCCGTCTTTGCTGCCGAAGTGGTTGTAGATGGTCACCTGAGAAACATCTGCCTTCCGGGCGATGTCATTGATACTCACCTTCTTAAACCCGTATAACTTGAAGAGCTCCAGGGCTGCCCTTAAAATACTCTCCCTCTTTTGTTTCATTTTACGTTCAAAACCGTTCACTACCGTATTCCCCACCATGCCTCCAAAATAATGAAATATTTTAATAAATTATATAAAAAGGTATTGACAATGTCAAGCCTTTGTAGTATAATTGTTGAAACTTATTATTATAAACGTTACAATGATTACATTATAAGGAGGTACCTGACCATGAGTAACTTGGCAACAACCAGTCGGGTATATCAGATGCGGTGGTGGACACTTGGAGTCATGGCAATAAGCATCCTTATTATAGTCATTGACTCCTCAATCGTTAATATTGCCCTGCCGACTTTACAGCGCGAATTAAATACCTCCATGTCTGAGCTTCAGTGGATTATCAATGCCTATATTATGGCATTCGCCGCACCCATGCTCATGATGGGCGCACTTGGCGACCGCTGGGGGCGGGCTTATATGCTTCAGGTAGGTATAGCCGTTTTCGGTTGTGCCAGCTTGGCAGCGGTATTCGCTAGCAATGGAAGTCAATTGATAATCTGTCGCACTATTATGGGCATCGGCGGTGCTATGATACTGCCCACAACATTGGCTATTGTTACCAATATCTTTCCTCGTGAAGAACGGGGGAGGGCGATAGGTGTATGGGCCGGTATGAATGCCATTGGTGTGGCACTGGGTCCTATTATCGGTGGTTTGATTATCGATAACCTTAACTGGAATTGGATATTTCTGATTAATATTCCTATTGCCGTGGTGGCAATTGTAGCTGGCTTTTTCCTGGTCCCTAATAGCCGCGACCCCAATCCCCAGCGTCCTGATTATCCGGGTACTGTACTCTCCATTGCTGGTCTGTCCCTTCTTGTGTTTGGACTTATTCAGGGTGGTGACTGGGGCTGGACAGACCCTGCTGTTATTGGCTCTCTGGTTGCGTCGGCTGTACTTATCGTCTTGTTCATTATATGGGAACGCTACACTGACCACCCTATGCTGGAAATAGGCTTTTTCCGCAGCCCTCGCTTCTCTGCTGGTATTGGTGCTGTTGGTATAACAGGTCTTTCCATGATGGGAGTAGTTTTCGGATTAACCCTTTATATGCAGTTTGTTAATGGCTACAATGCCCTGGAGACAGGGATACGTTTCGTTCCGCTGGCACTGGGTATGTTCATCGGAGCTGGGTCAGCCGACCGGGTGGTTGCCCGCCTCGGAACTACACTGGTGGTAGTTATAGGTTTCATCGGTAGCGCAGCACTGATGGTTCTGGCTTCATTCTGGCAGGTCGATACAGCCTACTGGATACTTGGTTCGACTTTATTTGGCGTCGGGTTTTTCTTGGGCTATATCGCCGCACCTGCCACTGATGCTGTCATGGGGGCTTTGCCCGAGGCTCGTGCTGGTGTGGGTTCAGGTATTACCGCTGTATCTCGCTTGGTAGCCGCCTCCATCGGCGTGGCATCGCTTGGCTCGGCATTGAGTAGTATCTACTCCTCTAGCTTTGAAAAAGCAGCGTCGGCGCTTGCTGAGCTTCCGGCTGAAGTCATGCAGGCCGCAAGCGATTCTGTGGGGGCGGCTGTAATTGTAGCCCAGAAGCTACCCTCTGGTGTTGGTGAGGCGGTAGCTTCGATTGCCAGGGAGAGCTTTATGGATGGTTGGCAGATGATGGCCTTTGTTGCCTGCGGCATCAGCGTAATTGGAGTGTTCCTTACTCTTAAATATATGCCACCAAGGCATCAGCAACTGATCAAGAATGGTGCTGGTCAGAGATAGCACTGTTGGCGCAGGGGTTGTGCCTTGGACACTGCCCGGGTCAGAGCATACCTACAAAATAGCTGGAAATCCTGGCACTTATGAATCCTTGCTTTCGGCTTTCTCGCGGTCCTCACGCAGGTGTTCCATTGCTATGGCAGTCAGGTTGCGAAAACGGTCATCCGAAGGGCGGGTACCGGCCTGCCTGACCTCCCGAGTCGGGTCCCGGCGGATAAAGTATTCGCCCACGGCTCTGACTGATGTCGTGAAACCCATCATGTCCAGCGTCTGGTTGATGGCGAATTTGACGGTACGGTTATAGAACTGCCCCGTCTCCACGACTCGCTTGGCGTAGGCGAGAGTCTCATTTTCCAGCTCTGCCGCCGGGTATACCCGGTTTACAAATCCCCAGGTCATCGCCTCGTTTGCTGTCATGAACCGGTTTTCATAAAGTATTTCCTTCGCCTTCCTTGCCCCCACGTCCCACGAAGTCGTGAAGTAGTCACCGTAGGTCGGAATAAAGAGTGCGTCCTCGGAGGCAAATATGAAGTCCATGGCGGCGGCAATCATCCATCCACCGTAGATGCAGTAACCATGCACCATGGCTACTGTCGGCTTGGGCAGGTCCCGCCAGCGTAGGTGCATATCCACGTAGATATCCCGGCTCAGCCCGGTACTGGCAAATCCGCTGAGGCCTTCTGTAAGCTTATGCCGGTCGGCAAGCTGGTCCTCGGAGTCGAGGTCATGCCCCGCGGAGAAGGCGCGCCCCTCCCCTGAGAGGATAATCACCCCCGCTTCCGGGTCATCGATGGCTTTGTTGAACGCATCGTCCATCTCCAGCAGCAGCGTCCAGCTCTGGGCATTAAGTTTCTTTGGACGGTTGAGGATAACCCGGGCTATTGGCCCCGGTTCGTATCTGATTGTCTTGTAGTCCATGTATTCCTCCTTTAGATTGTCTGGAACGCACAGTTAAGCCCACGGTGCGTAGGGAAATTCATTGAGTTGCGGCATTTATTGTTGTTCATCTGGATGATGACCGTTGCGCCATCCTGCCCTTGTCGCTAGTATTGCACCCGCAGCGCCCTTTTGTCAATCTTGCTTTTTCGACGATGGAGCAGGTTAATGTAGCGTTTTTTCAGGCGGGAACAATTTGAAACGGCACAGCCAAAGCCTTATACTCTGTATAGGAAAAAATATGAAAAACTAGAACTTGTAGGAGGTGAAAAGCGGTGGACAAAAAGGCATCGCTTGAAGAGTTAAAGAGGCGCCGCGAGATAGCTCTCGAGATGGGTGGTCCTGAGAAAATCGCCCGTCATCGCCAGCGTGGTCACATCACCGCTCGGGAGAGAATAGAAAAATTGGTTGACCCGGGCACCTTTACCGAGACAGGTATGCTCAATCTGTTTCAGTTGCCTGGGAGTGATAGATTGTACCCCGCCAGCAAACTTCATGGCTATGGCAAAATCGACGGCCGGGTCGTCTCCATTCAGTCTGATGACTCGACGGTTCTGGCAGGGACGGGCGGCGGTGGAAGACCGCGAATGAGGTCGGGTGTATTCACCGCGCCGCCGCGTGGTTGCCCCAGCATCCGTTTCGGTGAAAGTGGCGGTGTGCACCTGCAAAGCGTTCAGGGCTCAATCGGTGTTCTGGCAGTCACCATGCCCATCCGCGGTTTGATGGCTCCCCGTAGAGTACCTCGCGTTATCGGCATTATGGGTAATTGCTTCGGCGACCCTACCTGGCAGGCTTCCCAGTGCGAGTTTGTTGTCCAGGTCAAGGGCACCTGTATGGCGGTCTCCGGACCGAGGGTGCTTGGTGTGGCGCTTGAAGAGCGGACCACCCCCGAAGAGCTCGGCGGCTGGAAGGTACATGCTGAAGTCACCGGGCAGGTAGACGCTTTCGCCGAAGACGATGAGCATTGTGCCCGGCTTATAAGGGAGTTTATCAGCTATATGCCGTCAAACTGTGAAGAGGAACCTCCCCTGGTATCCACCAAAGACCCTCCTGACAGGAGCGTGGATAGCCTGAAATCGCTTATCCCCGATGATACCAGTCAGCCTTATGATATGGAAGAGGTTATCAAGGCTATCGTTGATGACGGTAAATATTTCATCCTCAAGCCCTATTTTGCCCGACCGCTCATCGTTTGTCTCGCCAGGATGAACGGTCAGAGTGTCGGTATCATTGCTAATCAGCCGCTCCATAATGATGGCGCTCTGGGCCCCGATGAGTGTGATAAAGCCGTCGACCTAGTTGTAATGTGTGATTCTTTCAATATCCCTCTCCTTTTTCTGGTTGACACTCCCGGTTATCTCGGAGGGAAGGCGGCTGAAGAAAAGAAGTTTCCCACCAAGTCGATGCACTTGCTGCAGGCCCTTTCACTCACCTCTGTCCCCAAGATATCGGTTATCATCCGCCGGGCTTACGGCTTGGCGGCAACCAACATGTGCGGGACAAATGCCAGCGCCGATTTCAGCGTTGCCCTTACCACCGCCGATATCAGGCCGGTGTCGCCGGAGATGGCGCTGAACACCCTGTATCGCGACCGCATCGAGTCCGCTAAAAATCCCGAGAACGAAAGAGCAAAGGTCATCAAAGAGCTACAGTCCCAGGGTGGTCCCTTCCAGGCGGCGATGGCTGGCCAGATCGACGATATCATTGAACCGCAGGATGCCAGGAAATACGTCATTAATTGTCTGGATATTCTGCGCGGCCAGAGAGGCGATTTTATCAGCCAGAAGTTGCTCCAGACATGGCCTACGGGTTTCTAGTCAGCCTCGCCTTTTGCTTGAAACAGGTACTGGAAATTAATTCAGAAGGGAACACGAAATGGAAAAACAGGAAAGAATAGATGAGCTGAAGAAGCTGCAGGATAATAACCTTCAGATGGGAGGACCGGATAGAATTGCCAGACAGCATGAACTCGGTCGTCTCACTGCAAGAGAAAGGATAGATAAGCTCTTTGACCCGGGTACCTTCGAGGAAACGGGCTCGCTTATGCAAGCCCTGACCCCTGATAGCGAAGGGAAAATTACCCATATCAATGACGTCAGCGGTTTCGGCGAGGTAAACGGCAGGGTTGCCATTGTCCATGCTGATGATGCTACCGTATTCACCGCCGGCACGCGGGCAGGCACCCAGCAGCCGAGAGGTCTCAATCCCCGTCTCTACCCGGAACTGTGTCATCCCGTTATACACCTCGCTGATGGTGGCGATGCCCGCTCTTCGTTGGCCTTCCAGGGTATGGCGGGTATGGCTAATCCCACCCGTGCCCTGACCGGCCTGCGTCGGGTACCCCGTGTCACCGCGATTATGGGCGATTGTATCGGTACTCCGGCTATGGAGGCGATTGCCGCTGATTTCGTGGTGATGGTCAAAGGGACAAAGCTGGGACTTTTCGACCCCAGGCTGCTCGCTTCACCACTGGAATCGGGCGCATCGGATGAAGAACTGGGCGGCTGGAAACTGCATGCCGAGGAGACCGGCCAGGTGGATGCCGTTGCCGATAATGACGAGCAGTGCCTGGAGATTATCCGCGAGTTCCTCAGCTATATGCCGTCCAATTGTGACGAAGAGCCGCTCCTTGTCCCTACTGATGACCCTCCTGACAGGGAACTCGACAGGTTGATGACGCTTATCCCCGACAAGCCCAACCGCGTCTACGAAATGCACCAGGTCATCAAAACGATCGTCGATGATGGCAGGTATTTCGCCATTAAGCCGAACTTTGGCAGAACACTTATAACCTGCCTGGCAAGGATGGATGGCAGGACTGTCGGCATTATCGCCAACCAGACGCTGCATAACGCCGGTGCCGCTGGAATCGATGAGTGTGAGAAGGCATCCGAGTTCATCATTCTCTGCGATACTTTCAATATACCGTTGCTTTTCATCGCCGATACTCCGGGACTTCTCGTCGGTAAACCTGCAGAGCAGCGCAGACTGCCCACCAAGATAATGACCTGGATGGAGGCAATGGCTTTCACCACCGTCCCCAAGATATGTATCATCGTGCGCAAAGCCTACGGCATGGCAATTTCCAATATGTGTGGGTCAAACTGCGGCCCTGACTTTATTGCCGCCCTGACCACCGCTGAAATTAGCTTCATGTCGCCAGAAGCGGCTGCCAATGTTGTCTATCTGCGCCGGATAGAGTCCGCCGAAAACCCCGAAGAGGAAAGGGCCAGGCTCATCAAGCAGATGCAGCTTGAAAGCAGTCCTTTCCCGGCGGCGGCGGTCGGCTTGCTCGACGATGTTCTGGACCCGCGTGATACCAGGAAGTACATTATTGATTATCTGGAAATCCTGCGGAAGTGCCGGGGCGACTTCATCAGTGATACCAGGCTTCAGTCCTGGCCGACGAGGTTCTGACCCTGCGTCTGTCTGGACAGTCTGGTGGGTTTCTCACCACTGTGGAATGGTAAAAAGGGTTATTTACAATTATGCGGTTGCTGCCGTTGATTGATATGTATTGTATGGAGAGGACGAATCCATGGAGCAGGTGCTCTCTGGTGTAAAGGTTCTGGATTTAACCCACTACATTGCCGGCCCCTACTGTACCAAGATGCTGGCAGATTATGGCGCCTCGGTCATCAAGATTGAGAGACCGGTGAAAGGGGATGGCGCTCGCCGTCTGGCTCCTTTCTTCAAAGACGACCCCCACCCGGAGAAAAGCGGCTTCTTTCTCTATCTCAATACCGGCAAAAAGGGCATTACCCTCAATCTGAAAACCGAAGCCGGTAGGGATATTTTTAAACAGCTTTTAAAAGATGCTGACATTCTGGTCGAGAATTTCAGCCCCCGGGTAATGCCTGCCCTGGGACTTGACTACGAGACTCTTGAAAAAATCAATCCCCACCTGGTAATGACCTCAATCTCGAATTTCGGGCAGACTGGTCCCTACCGTGATTACCGGGCTACCGAGATTGTTCTCGATGGAATGGGCGGGTGGTCCACGATTATCGGGCACCCCGACCGCGAACCGTTGAAGCCGGGTGGCTCTCAGGCACAGTTCGTCAGCGGGCTTTTCGGGGCTATTGCCAGTGTCTCTGCTTATTATGGTCGGCAGGTCTCCGGTATCGGTCAGCATGTGGATATCTCCATTATGGATGCTGTCCTTTACATACAGATGAACCTCACCTCCAACTATACCTACAATAACGTTGTCCAGAAACGCTACGGCAATCGGGTGGCTCCCTTCCCCAGCGGTATTCTGCCCTGCAAGGATGGCTACATCGGAGCGATTACCGTCACCGCCGAGAAATGGCCCGTCCTCTGCGAGTGGATGGGCATGCCCGGGCTGGTCGATGACCCCAGGTTTCTTACGCCGGCGGACCGGGCGCTCAATATCGATGAGCTTGACGCTATTATGATTTCATGGCTGGTTGACCACGAGCAGGAAGAGCTCCTGCGTGAAGGCCAGAAACGGGGCCTCCCTTTCGGTATCCCCGCCAGTGCAAAGATGTTGCTTGAGTCCCGCCACCTCAACGAGCGGGGCTACTTCGTTGAGGTCGACCACCCTATGACCGGCAAAGTCCGGTATCCCGGGGCTCAGGTCAGGATGGGCGATTTACCCTACGAGTTACGCCGTGCCCCGCTTCTCGGCGAGCATAACGAAGAAATCTATGTCGGCCGGTTGGGTTTCAGCAAAGACGACCTCGTCAGGCTGAGAGAACAGGGGGTCATTTAGCGATGCCGGACCTGCCGCTGAAAGGAATTAGAGTTATAGACCTCTCAATGTGGTTCGCCGGCCCGATGTGCACCCGCCTTCTCGGTGACATGGGTGCCGAAATAATCAAGGTTGAGTCACTCAAGCACATCGACCCGTGGCGTGGACCTGTTGACCCGCAGAGAGTCAGGGAGCGGTTCCCCAACCGCAAGATTACCGATACGCCCTACGACTGCTCGCCCGGCTTCAATCTCCAGAATCGCAACAAGTGCGGTATCACCCTTGACCTGGGAACACCGAAAGGTAAAAAAATTATCAAACAGCTGGTAAAAATCAGTGATGTGCTCGTGGAGAATTATAGCCCGCGGGTAATGCCCAAGCTCGGGCTTGATTATCCTGTTCTCCGCAGGACCAACCCCGAGCTGATTATGATGTCCCTGCCGGCACTGGGCAGGACGGGACCCGACAAAGACTTCCTGGCTTTCGGGCAGACCATAGACTGCATGAGCGGCATGGCGTATCTCACCGGTTACCTCGGTGAAGGGCCGATGTTGCAGAGCGGCCTCTCCTATGGTGACCCGCTTTCCGGCATGAACGCCGCCTTCGCCGTAATCTCGGCACTGCTGTACCGGCACCGCACCGGTAAGGGACTCCACATTGACCTGTCGCAGGTGGAAGGTCTGGTTTCTTTCAATGCCGACTCTATACTCGACTACACGATGAATGGCAGGATACGGGAGAGGATGGGAAACCGCGACCGCTCGATGGCTCCCCACGGGTGCTATCGCTGTCGGGGGGAAGATCGGTGGTTGGTCATTGCCGTGCCTTCCGATGAGGTCTGGCAGAGGTTCTGTCGGGCAATCGGCGAGCCTGCCTGGACTGAAGATGAGCGCTTTGCCGATGTCCTCGGCAGGTACGACCGACAGGACGAGCTGGACAGGTTGATTGAGAGCTGGACTCTACAGTATGACCATTATGAGGTGATGCACATCCTGCAGTCAGCCGGTGTACCGGCTGGTCCTGTGCTCGACCCGAAGGAGATGCTGGAGGATTCGCATTTCAATGCCCGTGGCATTTTTGAGGTGGTGCCACACAGGATTGCCGGCACGCATCCCTATGTCGGTGCCTTTGCTCACTTTTCCCGGACGCCCATCACTATACGCACGCCGGCTCCGTGTCTCGGTGAGCACAACGAATATGTCTTCAGTGAGTTGCTGGGCATGACCCGTGAGGAGATAGCCGAACTGGAAAGGATGGGCATTACTGGCAATGTAGCCTCCATGGAACAGCAGGGCAGTATGTAGTCGGATGGGAACCGTATAATCTATCGGGCTGGTGATTCTTGGCCCGTTATTACATTTAATATCATTGGTGGTACAATATCTAGGTGATGATGGATTTAGTAGCGGTACATCTGTCTGTTTGGATAGCCTGATTGGGGGGAGATTAAATGGTAAAAGCACTGGTACTGTATCATTCGCAGGAGTTTGGAAACACGGCCGCTATGGCTGAAGCGGTTGCCGAAGGTCTGCGGGATGCCGGGTGCGAGGTTGACCTGTTTAACACAAACGAGGGTAGATATGACGTGACACGCTTCCCGCAGTATGATTGCGCCGCCTTCGGCTCGCCTGATTACTACAGCTATATCGCCGGCGGGCTTAAGACATTCATGGACGACCACTATATCCATGACGTGCGTAAGGGATTGACGGGTCTAAGAGAGAAGCCCTATGTATTGTTCTACTCACACGGCGGCGGTGGTAGGGTAAAGGAGGCTATGGAGCGTATTTTCCGGCGTGTTGGTACGCTGGTTGGTGAGCCAGTCGCCTCTAGAGGCAGGCCGGATCGGCAGGTTCTGGAAAGTTGCCGGTCTTTAGGCAAACAGCTGGCTGAAGCCGTTTCCTAGCTGCCAGATCGATTGGTTCCATGTATTTCACTGCCTGCAACTTTATCTATTACCTGATAAATTGTGCTTTACCAGATTAGAATTTAGTCAGAATTTTCAATAATTATCATATTCGGCAAGACCTGTTCCGAAATTGTTTATGTATTTATTTGACACTGTATACATTCGTAGTCTAGAATAATGGTAGCATGACCGCTGACCATCAACACATACGAGTTCGTGAGGATGGTTGCTTGTTATCTGACAGGAATTTCTGATATTATTATTGGCGTTACCTGATGGCATGAAGAGCTTTACAGTAGCATAATCTCGGTGAGATTGCGCTAGTGGGTGGGCGATTTGGTAAGAAGCGGGAACTCAACTTTGTAAGATACGGAGTACTAGTACAGCAACATGTCAGCCTACATAATCCGGAGACTACTGCTACTCATACCTACCCTTTTTCTGGTCACCATTATAGTCTTTCTTATGGTACGCCTCATCCCCGGCGATGTTATTGACCTCATAATGGAAGAGCACATGTTCGAGACCAAGCGGGGTAGAGAGGTTAATATTGAGGCAATTAAAGGTCGGCTGGGCCTCGACCTGCCAATTCATGTCCAGTATGGGCGCTGGATAGGTGACGTTTTCCGTGGCGACCTCGGGGAGTCCATGTGGACGGACCGTCCCGTAACCGAAGAGTTGAGGAACAGGCTTCCCGTCTCTTTGGAGCTCGGGATCCTGGGCATTATAGTCGGCCTGATAATAGCCGTGCCGGTAGGTATATATTCGGCGATACGGCAGGATACTGTAGGCGACTACCTGGGGCGTAGCTTTGCCATTCTATGTATTGCCGTTCCCAACTTCTGGGTAGCCACCATGGTAATAGTCTTCCCCTCAATCTGGTGGCAGTGGACGCCGTCCCTGGAGTATATCCCTCTTGCTGACAATCCCATTGAAAACTTCAAACAGTTCATAATCCCGGCCGCTATTCTTGGCATGGTGCTCTCCGGATATACCATGAGAATGACCCGTACCATGATGTTGGAGGTGCTCAGGCAGGACTACATCAGGACTGCTTGGTCGAAGGGTCTGCGGGAGAGAGTGGTTATTGTCCGGCATGCCCTGAAAAACGCACTGATTCCCGTGGTCAGCATTGCCGCGCTCCAGATACCCGTCCTGATTGGGGGTTCGGTTATCATCGAGCAGATATTCTCTCTCCCCGGTATGGGGCGCTACTTCCTGGAAGCTATCGCCGATAGAGACTACACCATAGTTTCCGGGATAAACCTTGTCGTTGCTTCCGTTGTCCTGTTGAATAATCTAATGACCGATATGACCTACGCTTATCTTGACCCCAGGGTTCAGTATAGGTAGAGAGGAAAAATCAAGGAAGTGAGTCAGACAGCAGACACACTGGTCGGTGTGGTAGCGGAGTCAAAGCGACGCTCCCTGATAGTTGACCTTTTGGTCCGCCTGGTCAAGGAGAAGCCACTCGGCACCATAGGCGGGGTAATAGTCCTGTTGCTGCTTATTACCGGCATTTTCGCCAACTTCCTGGCTCCCTACGGGTTTAACGAGTTCATCGCCGGCTCATTCCTCAAAGCTCCGTCAGCCCAGCATATCCTGGGAACCGATAATGTGGGACGCGACATCCTCAGTCGCATCATCTATGGGGCTCGTGTATCCATGATTGTGGGCCTGGCCGCCGCTTCTATTGACGTGCTCGTCGCTACCATCATTGGCACCATCTCGGGGTTGATTGGCGGTAAATTTGACCTGGTGGTGCAGAGGTTTGTCGATGCTTTCATGTGCTTCCCGGGCTTGATACTCCTCGTGGTGCTGATGTCCCTGTTGGGCTCGGGTATGTTACAGGTCATACTTGTCCTTGGGTTTGTATGGGGTATTGGTGGCTCCAGGATAGTGAGGGGCGCTGTTATTGGTATCAAGGAAAACGTGTATGTGGAAGCCGCCCGTGCTATTGGCTGTTCAACCTCGAAACTGATTACCAGGCATATCCTGCCTAACATTATGGCTCCCATAATTATTTTATTCACCATAGCGGTCGGAGGTATAATTCTGGCTGAGGCTTCCCTGAGCTTCCTGGGATATGGTATTCCCCCGCCAACGCCTAGCTGGGGTGGTATGCTCAGCGGCGCCGGACGGTATTACATGTTGCTGGCACCCTGGATGGTCATCTGGCCCGGACTTGCTTTGACCATCGTGGTATTCGGGATAAACATGCTTGGAGACGCCATGAGAGACCTGCTGGACCCGAGACTGAGGGGTGGCGTGGGGCGCTACGGTGGCGTAAATGTAAAAAAGCTTGCAGTAAAGGGAAAGAGCAAAAGTGAGTGATGTGATAATATCCATTTTTTAAATATTAACAAATATATACTGACCGGGAGGTGTCAAATGTGAGACTAAAAAGGATTAGACAGAGGTATTGCTGATTAAGAAAGGAGATGTCAAATGCCGAAGAAAATCTTGTGGATAGCCCTCACCTGTATGATTGTGGCGGGGCTATTGCTTGCGTCATGCGGACCGGCCGAAGAAGCGGAAGAGGAAGGGAAGACAGTTGTCGGCACGGTAGAGGAAGAAGAAGAGGTAGCCGAAGGGGCAGAGATGGTTCGGGATACACTCGGTAGATTGATGGAAAAGCCACAATATGGCGGCATCATCACCGTAATGCGGACAGCTGACCCGCGCGACTTTGATGAGGCTTTTGCCAACACCTGGGGTACCTGGACGCTCGGTATGACTAACGACCCCTTGATATGCGTCGATTGGAGCAAGGGTCCCTCCGGCACCGGCGAAGCCGACATTATGAAAGACTGTTACTATCCGTCATTTACTGAGTACCTGAAACCCCATCTGTGCGAGAGCTTTGAGTTCCCCGAGCCTGGAACTCATGTCTACCATATCCGCAAAGGGGTTTACTTCCAGGATAAGCCCCCGGTAAATGGCCGGGAGATGACTGCTGAGGATGTCCTGTATTCTATAAAGAGAATGTATGAGATGCCCGGCAGTTGGGTCTACCAGGCTCATGCACCGGTATCCTATGAGACCCCCGATAAATACACACTCGTGTTGAAGTTCCCCGACTACAATACCTACGACCTGATGCGTTGTGCCGCCATCACCTACACCGTACCGCAGGAGGTGGTTGAGATGGATGATGGTGAAGGTTTGAGGAACTGGGAGAATGCTTGCGGTACTGGCCCTTATATGCTGGTAGACTATGTTATTGGCAATTCTCTAACCTTCGATAAGAACCCCAACTACTGGGAGTTTGATCCCTTCCTGCCGGATAACAGACTGCCGTATGCGGACAATTTTAAGATACTTATCATACCCGATGCGTCTACTCAGATTGCCGCCCTGCGAACAGGCAAGATAGAAACGTTGTTTCCCGTTAAGTGGGAGCAGAGAGAGTCTCTCTTGGAGACAAATCCTGAACTTAAGCAGAGGGCGGTCACCGGAGCTGGCTCCAGTTGGTACCTTCCCTGCAACGTTGAACCTTATAGTGATATAAGGGTCAGGCGGGCGTTATCCATGAGTATAGACCGTGATGTGCTGATTGACGACTTCTACCATGGTGAGGCCACGAGACTCGCCTGGGTGGTTCTGCCGGAAAACCCGGAATACACTCCATTTGAAGACCTTCCGGCTGACACTAAGGAGTCACTGGAGTATCATCCCGACAGGGCACAACAGCTTCTCGCCGAAGCCGGCTATCCCACTGGTTTCAAGATGAAACTGATTTGTACTTCAACCACAGCCGACCTGGCCTCCTTGTGTGAAGCTATGTGGGAGCAGATTGGCCTTGATGTGGAACTGGATGTCCTGGAAACGGCTGTTTTCACTTCCACACTGTATGCTCATGAATATACAGACCCGATATTTGGTGGGTGGTTGGGGCAGTACATCGAGGGTAACCTGGATTACTGCCGAACGGACATGCCCAACAACCATACTCTGGTCAGCAATCCCGAGTATGACGAGATGGCTGCTGACCTGCTGGCCGAGTTTGACCCGGACGTGCGGCTTGAGAAGGCTACAGATCTGAACCTTTACCTTCTTGATAAGTCTTATCTTGTTCCTCTGCCGTCTGGAAGTCAGTGGATTATGTGGCAGCCGTGGCTGAAGCGCTACAGCGGTGAAGTCGGCATGGGCTACTGCCACTGGTGGAAGCCACTGGTATACGCCTGGATTGACCAGGACATGAAATAACAGCTCATAGTCAAAACGGGACTACGAGAAGAATTGGATGGTTGGGTCACCTGCATAGTCAGGTGCCCCAACCCCTGGTAAGCTAGTACAATAATAGTGGGCGCACGGCGTACCTTTGGCGCTGTGCGCCCATAGACGGAGGTTCTTCTATGATACGTTTTGTTCACATATTCAACTACGCCGAGGGCGTTTCCAAAGAGGACGGCGAAAAATGGTACCTTGGCGATCATGTGCCTCAGGCTAAAAAGCTCCCCGGTGTTCAGCGGTATCTGTCCTGGCGGGCGGTTGTGCCGCCGCCGATTCCTTATCCCAGCCCCGGCGCTCCCACTCCCTTTGACCAGTTCGTGCGCAGGAGCGAATTGTGGTTCGAAGACCTGGAAGCAAGTCTGAAAGCATTGAAGTCCGACCCCTCGCTCTGGGCACCTTCCGACAAAGGCACCCCCGGCTTCGGTGAATTTGAGTGCATGTTTCTCGAAGAGGAGCCGCAGTACAACCTCCTGCGGGATGCCCCTCCCCAGCACTACAAGTATATGACTCTTCAGCTCTGGTGGCCCAGGGGCAAACCCGAGATTGATGAAAACGCCGAAATCTTTATTGATAGCTATTGCATCGCCTATAATCCGAACGTGACTATTGCCCAGGGCGAAGACTGGTACCTCGGCCATCATACTCGCGAGGGCAAACAGCTCTCCGGCATGAAGCATTACCGGACGTGGAAAACTGTCCGTGTGCCGGAGGAACCGGCCCCTCACCTAAAGTTGAATAAGTGGTTTCGCCTGACCGAGCTCGGCATGAGCCCGGAGGCATTTCACGCAACCATGGTAACCGATGAGACGCGGATAAGGTTTACCCCGTCGCCACTGGGTAATGTACTCGGAGGGTGGTTGAATATACCCATCAAGCTGGAGCAGGTGGAGGATCTGCTCAAGTAACCTTTGATATCGAGTATTATCATCGTGTTACGCCGGGACCTGTCGGGGATACTTCAAACTCCTGTCTTGGGAACGTGAATGCTGGTCACTGCTGGATGTCCTGTTTCCTTGTGGGTCCTGGAGTGATAATATGTAGCCGTATCGTGAATATTTTCAATCAGGAGGTCCTTGCTGAAAGAGTATGAGTAAAGAAGATAAAAAGTCCCCGAAACGTATTCCGGTAATGAGCAAGAACCTCAGGTTGTCAGGTGATGGCAGCGAAGGTGTGCTGCTGGGAACGGTGTGCAATAATTGCGGGGAACACTTCTTTGGCGCGCCCACCTTCTGTCCGAACTGCACGTCAGGTGACCTGAAGGAAGTAGAGCTTGGTAAACAGGGAGTCCTGCGCACCTACACGGTCATCTGGGTGCCACCCCCGGGCTGGCAGGGCGATGTGCCGTACATCCTTGGTTCTGTAGAGCTTCCTGAGGGTCCCGAAGTTCTCTCCGAAGTCATAGACTGTCCTCAGGAGTCTATCAAGGTCGGCATGAAGATGGAGTTGACGCTGAGAGTCGGTGGCACTGACCAGGAAGATAACGAAATAATGGTGTATAAGTGGCGGCCCGCATCTTAACAGGCATCGGCATAGTTTTGAGGTTTACATAACTGAAGATGCTTGCGGTGCGACTGCCCTGTTATATGTGTATAGGTTCTTGAAGGAGGTAAGGTTATGGCTGTGAAACCCCAGCGTGAAGTGGTTGTGGCTGGAGTTGGCCTTCACCCGTTTGGTAAGTTCCCTGAGAAGACGGTAGAAGCGCTGACCAGACCGGCCGTTCTTGAAGCGCTAAAGGACGCCGGGATGAGTTACCAGCAAATCCAGGCCGCCTACTTCGGGCATGTCTATTTCAACGGAATGTCTCTGGGAGAGTCGGTCCTGCGCGGACTGGGACTTACTGGTATTCCTATCTTCAATATCGAGAACGCCTGCTCTTCCAGTTCCACCGCCTTCGAAATGGCCTTCTGGGCGGTGGCGAGCGGCATCTACGATGTTGTCCTCACCTTTGGAGCTGAAAAGGTCCCCCGCGGTCCGGTATCGGTAACCGCCGAGCACAGCCCCCAGAGGCTTCTTGGCACCGACCACATGATGGCTTCCTATGCTCTGCGGGCACGGCGCTACATGGAAGAGTTTGGTGCCCCAGTGGAGGCTTTTGCTCATGTCGCCGAAAAGGCGCACCGGAATGCCTCCATGAATCCCTACGCCCAGTACCAGAAGGTCTTCACCATGGAGGAAATTCTGAATTCCCGCATGATTGCCGACCCTCTGACCCTCTACCAGTGTTGCCCCACCAGCGACGGGGCATCGGCGGCGGTGCTCTGTGCCCGGGAGGTAGCCTCGCAGTTCTCCCTTGACCCGAAGCGACTGGTCAGCGTTGTCGGCATGGGAATCAAGACCTCGGCATACGAAGACAGAAAGGGAGAGCACCTGATAACTCTTCGTACTGCTAAGGAGGCATACGAGATGGCCGGGGTCGGCCCTGAGGATGTGGATATAGTTCAGGTGCATGATGCCGCCACCAATGCTGGCATCTTCCAGCTCGAGGGTCTGGACCTGGTTGAAAGGGGAAAAGGGTGGCAGCTTGAGCTGGAGGGCCACACCGAAATTAACGGCAAAATACCGACCAATACCGATGGCGGGCTCCAGGCTATGGGTCACCCCCTCGGAGCCACCGGCATCAGGATGCTCCACGAACTGGTAACACAGCTGAGGGGTGAAGCCGGTCCCCGCCAGGTTGAGAGTCCCAAAATCGGCATCGCCGAGAATAGCGGTGCCGGTGAAGTATGCACCGTAATTCTCCTCAAGAAGTAGTAAACCTGTCGCACTGGGAAAATACTACCTGTATGAAAGGAGTGCTATGGAGGTTCTGGATTCAGGGATTGGTGAGCTGTTTCATGTGCCCGACCCGGATGGCCACAGGGCCTACCTGCGGGAAAACCGCTCACGCGCCCTGGTAGAGAAGGTCATGACCGAGCAGGAGGCAGTGAGCAAGTTCGTCAGTGACGGCGATTACATCTGCTACGACTGCAATATGTTCATGAGAGGCCCCAGTTCGCTCATCCGCGAGGTTATTCGCCAGAAGAAAAAGGAACTTGGTATTGGCGGACGGTTCACCTATCTGCCCGCTATCTTGCTGGCGTCCGCCGGCTGTGCCAATCGTATCGATATCGGCTATATCGGCTTCGGCAGAATACTGACCCAGCTTCAGGAAAAGGGCGTTAAGTTCTCCGAGTGGAGCAATTCAGCAATCACCATGAGACAGCTTGCTGGCTCGCTGGGCATCCCTTTTATTCCCGCCCGTTTCCTCGGTGGCACTGACGCCTTTCGTTACTCGGGGGCTAAGCTGGCGAAGGACCCGTGGACAGGAAAAGAGGTGGTGCTCCTGCCGGCTCTCAACCCCGACGTCGGTCTGGTACACGTTCACCAGTGTGATGTATACGGCAACGCTCGTATCTTTGGTCCCAGCGTCTCTCCGGTAGAAACGGTCGCTGCCTCCAAAAAGGTCATCATCTCCACCGAGGAGATTATTGATAACGAGTACATCAGGCGCGAGCCCGGTAAGACAACCATACCCTACTATCTGGTGGACGCTGTTGTCGAGGCCCCCTTCGGAGCTCACCCCGGCGAGGTCGCCGGTGTTTACGTGAGCGACACGGAAGGCATCATGGAGGCGGCTGCGGCCTGTGGGGACACCTCTGGGGCCGCCATGGAGCAGTACCTCGAAAAGAATATCTACAGCGTCGCCTCGCACCAGGAATACCTCGAACAGAGGGTCGGTCTGGAAAAACTACTCTCACTAAAAAGCCGGGCAAAAATCAAGCAGGGATACTCATGAGACGAAGGAGGGTGAACGGTTATGACTAGGGCAAGCAGTTTTACCGAGGCTGAAGCCACCGTCTGCACCACTGCCAAGATGATTAAGGCGGAGCAGGACAAAAGTTTCTGGGTGGGAGGAGGTGGCACACCGCTTACCTCGATATTGCTGGCGCAGAAGCACTATGTACCAAACCTGACGGTAGTTCTTGAGGATGGCGTTATAGCACCCCAGCCCCATATCCCCCTCGACCCCTTGATGACCTTTGTCAGCTCCAAGGCGAACTACCGGGCTGCGGCCTGGACAACCATGAATACTGTTTGTACCCATGCCTCGTTGGGTCTCTTCGACTACGGAATCCTGGAGAGCCTCCAGATAGACCCTTATGGTAACTTCAACTCGTCACTCTTGGGTGGTGACTACTATCATCCCGGGCGCCGCTTCGGTGGTGCTGGCGGTGCCAATGAGATCGCCTCTATGTGCTGGCGCACCATCCTGCACACCGACCAGGAAAACAGGAAGTTCGTCAAGAAGGTGGACTTTATCACCTCCCCCGGTTATCTCGACGGCTCGCCGGGCGCCCGCGAAAGGGCTGGGCTTCCGGCAGGTAGCGGCCCGTATCGTGTGATTACCCCCGAGGCTGTGTTTGGTTATGACGAGGAGACGAGGTACATGAAGCTCCTGGCTATTTCCGAGTGGGTCGAGGTGAATGATGTGCTGGAAAAGATGGACTTCGAGCCGATGGTCGCCGATAAGGTAGAAAGGCTGGAGCCGCCCACCGAGGAAGAGCTTGAAGTCCTCCGTGTTTATGTTGACCCCCGCGGTCAGACAATTGGTAGTCAGAAGTGGATTAATCTCTAGCCCGGCATGTGTGTCCGGAAGAACGCGAATTGCGAATAAACTAATACAAAGGAGTAAGAAACTATGGCTATGACCTGGGAAAAAGACCTGAAACCGATTTTCCGTCCCGATGATGTCCACATGGGAACAATGAAGGTGGACGCCGAGAAGTGCAACGGCTGCGGCCTGTGCATTGAAAACTGCCTCTTTCGGACGTGGGAGATGGGTGAGGATAAAATCCCCAAGTACAAGAAGGGTTGGGCATGCTTTAGCTGTTACAACTGCATGGTAGCCTGCCCGACGGGCGCTATCTCCATTGATGACCCGTACCACGTGGACTCGGGTTTCTGGAAGACCCAGCCTCATCCCTTGCCGGCTGTCTTACCTCTGCAACCACAGGACGCCAGTGGCAAGTCTGCTGACTGGAATGAAGTGGAGAAGGTGGTGTACACCCGGCGCAGCGTGCGGAACTTCTCCGACAAGCCGGTGCCCGAGCCTCTAATCAGGAGGGTGCTAGAGGCAGGCCGCGCTGCTCCCAGTGGCGGCAACTCCCAGCCGTGGAAGTTCATCGTCATCACCAACAAGGCCCTCATCGACGAGATGAATGAGGCTGCGTTCAACGTTATTAATGGTATATACCAGACCTATATAGACGACGAGAAAGTGAAGAACGTAGCCGCTATGTACGAGGCTAACCCGAGCCCTGGCAGCTGGGACCCTCGCATCATCTTGGGAGGCATTGGTAAGAGTGTTGTCGGACGGGTAAATCCGGTATTGCTGGGAGCACCAGCGGTAATATTGATTGCCGCTGATACTCGTGCCATCGGCGGTCCCCAGATGCAGGTGGGCATTTGCGGAACTAATATGATCTTGGTGGCCAATTCCCTGGGGCTAAAAGCAACCTGGGTAGGGTTTATTGCTTATTGTAATGCGGTGCCTTCAATCATGCAGAAGTTGGGGATAGAGGCTCCCTTTGCAATAACCAGCTCTGTCGTGCTCGGCTACCCGAAGTTCAAACAGGAAGGTATTGTGCCACGGGAGTTCCGCCCGGTTACCTGGTTCCGTGAGGGAGCTGCTGGCCCCGATGTCGAGGAGACCCCTGTCGTCCCTGAAGTTGAGAAATAGGCTGTCAGCCCGGCAAAGTGGTGTTGTAAGAAGTATAAGTGGTAGCAGGGTGGCAAAAAAGTAGAATAGGCAAAACTTATCTGGCTTCGAGCGTTAGCGCCAGAAGGTAGTAATGATATAGCACCTGTTCTTCTTGATTACACTCTACTCTGAATATCTGGCTTGGATAGAGCTGGACACGGAAAAGCGAATGGGCTAGCCATTTGTTCCGTCTGGCACTGCTTGACATTCTATATCTTCGCCCGTAAACTGCGGTAGAATCTGTATGGCATAGCTTATATATCTGGCCTTGTCTCGCATACACCGGGGGTTAGAGTTGCATGTCGAAAGGAGAACGAGATGCCTCCTGTAGTAGAGACGACCACTGGTAAAGTTGAGGGCTTCGAGAAGGATGGCCTCAGCGTCTTCCTGGGAATACCTTTTGCCGCTCCCCCTGTCGGTGACTGCCGCTGGCTCCCGCCCCGGCCTGTGGAGCCCTGGACGGGAGTGAAAGAAACGATGTCATTTGTCGCCACCGCCCCCCAGATTATCGCCCCGATAAATCCGGCAAGCCCTTTGCAGGTAAGCCCTAGGGTCGATACGAGCCTCGGCGAACAGCCGCCCATCGACGAGGACTGCCTCCAGTTGAATATCTGGACGCCGGGTACGGACTCTGCCCGCCGTCCCGTCATGGTCTGGATTCACGGAGGCGGTTTTACCGGCGGTACCGGGGCTTCGGCACGCTCGAATGGCGGGGTGCTCGCCGGCCGTGGTGACGTTGTGGTGGTAACAATCAATTATCGGGTGAATGTTTTCGGCTTTTTGAGGCTGAAGGAAGTCACCGGTGGCAGGATTCCCTCGACCGGTAACGAGGGGATGCTTGACCAGGTTGCCGCCTTGGAGTGGGTGCGGGACAACATAGAAGCTTTTGGTGGCGACCCCGCCAACGTTACTATCTTCGGTCTGTCGGCAGGTGGCGGTAGCGTCAGCGCCCTGCTCGGCATGAAGTCAGCTAAAGGGCTTTTTCACAGGGCAATCTCCCAGAGTGGCTCGGCTCATTTCCTGGTCGACCGTGATGAGGCCAACCTCTATGCTGAGTATTTTCTGCACGTACTGGGCGCAGAGGGAAGCGACGTTTCTAAACTGCGTGGTTTGACCATGAAGCATGTGCTCGGAACTTACGTAAAATCGCTTCCGGTGCCCAGGGGCATCCGCGGACCTATGGTGGTGGTTGATGACGAGATATTCCACGAGCTTCCGGTCGACAGCATCAAGGCGGGTTCGGCTGACGGCATTCCGCTGATAGCCGGCACCACCGCCGATGAGTGGCGGCTCTGGCAGGCGATGGACCCGGCGATACAGGAGCTGGTTGAAGGCCGCATGTTCGGGCGCTTCC
>SMTZ1_10002088_pt1 | contig 22772 bp, 18 predicted proteins | sample DeeMarSWOR136_30_FD_25667 | JGI IMG/M metagenome (IMG submission 25667) | reverse complement strand
TTGCGGGCATACGCTCCTTTTGCGCGATGAAACAGAATGGGGCAACTGTTACTGCGGACTTCATCGTCAATCTCAATATGACCGGTATAGGCGAGGCCGGCATAGTGATTTTCGTCTCCGATGACCCCGGTAGCATGACGAGCAGCAACGAGCAGGACTCCAGGAGCATAGCCAAATGGCTGGATAATCCCCTCTTGGAGCCGAGTGACGCCCAGGAAGCAAAGGACATGGTGAAATGGGGCTACGAGGTCTCCGAGGCGGTGAAACTCCTGACCTTCGTGCGGGGCGTGACCCGTATTTCCTACACGAAAAGCAATGTGGTCCTCGGTGAGCTCCCCGAACCGAGGGAAAAGAAGGCCCATTTCCCGGAGCTCTGGGACATGTATAACCCCCACAAGAGCACCTTTACCGCAGGTCCATCCCTCGTTGCTCACAAGGTGCTGCACGAAAAACTGGAAAAGGTACGAGAGCTCTTTGAGTCCTCGGCCTTTAATCGATACTGGGGACCGGAGAAGCCGGAGCTGCTGATCATAACGTGCGGTTCGTGTACATCCTATTGTACTGAAGCCGTAAGTGAGCTGAAAGCCGGTGACAAAGTGGGGGTCCTGAAGCTGGGTACCACCTGGCCCCTGCCGGAGAAGCTTGTGGCGAAGTATTTGAGCACCACGAAGAGAGTTCTGTTCGTTGAGGAGACAGATCCCTTTGTGGAACGGAGCGTCATGGAATTGGCCGCTCGTTTGCTTCCGGCTACATGCGACCTCGCCTTTTACGGTGCGGGGTCGGGACACGTGGATCCCTATAACGAACAGAGCACGGACCTGGTCATCAAGACGTTGAAGGGCATCTTGGGCATCGCGTACCGGGGACGGGACCCGGATTACGACAGGGAGGCCAAGGAGGCGCTCAAGATCGTGCCCGATCGCCCCATTAACCTGTGTGCTGGTTGCCCTCATCGTGCCACCTATTGGGCGGTAAAGAAGGCGCTCCAGCTGGATGGGCGGAAGGGCTTTGTATGCGGTGACATCGGCTGTTACACCCTGGGATTCACCAGCCCTGGCTTTTTCCAGATGAGGACACTCCATGCCATGGGATCCGGGACGGGTGTGGCGAATGGATTGGGGAATCTAAAACGCTTCGGCTTTGATCAACCCGTGCTCGCCGTGACCGGTGATTCAACCTTTTTCCACGCCACGTTGCCGGCCCTGGTCAATGGCGTCTACAACAATGCCGATTTTACCCTTTTAATCCTCGATAACAGCGCTACCGCTATGACCGGTTTCCAGCCTCATCCTGGCACCGGGGAGCTTGCTACGGGCGATCCGGCAACCGTGGTGGACATGGAGGCCATGTGCCGGGCAGTGGGCGCCAACGTTGAGGTTTGTGACCCCTTCGACCTGGAGGATAGCACGAAGACGTTGCTGCGCATGATGGGGGAAGACACGGGCGTCAGGGTGATAATATTGCGACACATGTGCCAGTTGCTAAAAGACAGGAGAAAGATCCCGAGAAAATACGAGGTGCGCGTCGATCCGGAAAGATGTCTGGGGTATGGCTGTGGCTGTGACAGCCTTTGCACCAGGCTATTCGGATGTCCCGGGCTGATGCGGGACAGGGAAGCCGGGAAGGCCGCCATAGACGAGGCCATCTGCGTGGGCTGTGGCGTGTGCGCGGATATATGTCCGGCAAATGCGATTATCAGGGAGGAAGCAACCCAGTGAGCAAGAAGAGGCTGGAAAAGGAACCGTTTAACCTTATCATAGCCGGCGTCGGCGGGCAGGGTAACGTATTGCTGTCCGCATTTGTCGGCACGGCTCTCGTAAATGAGGGCTTCATGGTGAGCGTCGCCGATACCTTCGGCGTGAGCCAACGCGGCGGACCGGTTACCAGCCATATAAAAATCTCGGAGAAGACCCTGTATAGCTCGGTTACCCTGGAGGGGAAAGCCGATATGATCCTTGGCATGGAGCCCGTGGAAACGCTGAGGACTCTGGGGGAATTTGGCAATCCTCATTGCGTTGTCATCGCGAACCCCAGGCCGATCTATCCCCCCGGCGGCGCGTCTTATCCTGCTCTGGATGAGGTGAAGAAATCCATCGTAAGATTGTCGTCCCATACCACATTTGTTGGCGCCACTGAGGAAGCATTGAAAATGGGGAATCCCATCTACGCGAATGTAATCCTGCTGGGTTCGCTGGTGGGGGCAGATATCCTGCCGATCACTAAGGAAACAGTGATGCCCATTCTGGAGGAACGCTTCCCGGGAAAGCTATTGGAAGCAAATATCAAGGCCTTCAATAAGGGTGTAGAACTCATTGCCAAAGCTCAACGTAAGGATTGATACAATACCGGAGTTTCCTGAGTTTTCCACCGAAATTTTTTATAACCTATTGATTTAACATGGAACTATGCTTTTCAACGGTGAACGCCCTTACCTCTCCGCTCGTATTCTCCCGGAGTGACCCGAGATCTCCGGAAAAGTCGCTCCTCGCCGCTCAACATATTTTTTCGATCATTGCGTCGTTTACCTCACCCTCAACCCATGACTGGGTTTGCAGCCGCTCCGATTGCCTGGTAGTGGTTGCCGAAAAAATATACATTCGCGCTCAGAGCTCCTTTTCCGAATTCCCAGGTGTCTGAATTTTGCTCGTGCACAACCGCCTTCCCTTAAAAAGTCAGGAAACTCCGGATACAATACTATTGAAATTGGAAGGGGGAATCGCTTTTAGATAAGGGGATTCATTATCATTAAGGCCACTCTTCATGTAAAATAGGGCCAGGTACTGCACCTAAAAGAGCCATCTTTCTTATCTCCACTTTTATCCCTCCATAAGCTTCGATCTCCGCGGTGGTAAAGTAGCCATGTACACAGGCAGCAGCGTAAGCCGCTCCTGCAAGACAGGTAAGGTCTCTTCTCTCGTTCATGAAAGCGAATCGGTGCCGAGCCTTCCGATGCTATTCTATTCTTTAAAACAATGTTAAGGTTTTTATTGACAAGATTGCTTAGATCTGATAAATCGGTTTTGTTCCTCACTAAGATGAGACTATCTGGGAGGGGGAACGGAAAGCTACAAGTTTGCTAGGGCTAGATTCGAAGTGAATAAATGTAATGGGGCAAGGGGAATGTGGTCAAGTAACGGAATCAGCCAGGGAATTTTTCGAAGGGAGGTGAGACAATCAGATACGTGTAGGAAAAGGCAGGTCAATGGAAAAATACTTTCACAGGAGGTAGGGGAATGAAAAACACATTGTCGATCATTTACTTAGTCATGACATTAGGGTTAAGTTTCTCACTAACTTCGGCACCCCCATTGGCTCTTGCGGGGCCCGCTGAGCCCATAGTCGTTGGTGTTCCCACTTCCATATATACGCCTTTCGGGAGGGATGGGTTGAAGGCAGTGGAGATGGCCGTGGAGGAAGTAAACGCTAAGGGAGGGGTTCTCGTGGGCAAAGAAAGACGCCCGTTTAAAGTTGTAGTCGCAGACACAAGAGGGGGAGAGCCTGGGACCCCTGTCCACGATGCCCTCATGGCCTACGAGAAATTGATCATGGAGAAAAAGCCTCACGCAATCGTAATCGGCGCCTTTCGCTCCGAGGTCCTTATAGCGAGCATGGATCTTGTGGCGAAACATAGGGTGCCGCAGCTTGGAACCATTGCCCAGACTCCTAAATTCCAGGCGCAATTTAAAACCGCCCCAGACAAGTATAAGTATCTGTTTCGGGTCACCACTGACGCTTTAGTCCCTGCCACGTATATATCTCACACCCTTGATATCCTGAAAAAAGACTTCAACATCGACAAGGTTTACTTTATCTACCAGGACACGCTATGGGCCGTGGCATTTGCCGGGCTTATGAGGAAGCATTGCCAGGAAGCCGGCTGGGAGGAAATAAGCTATGATCCTTATGCTGCTGGTGCCTCTGATTTCTCGCCCGGACTGACCAAGGCGAAGGAGGGAAAGGCTCAAGTGATTGCGATGGTATGGGATGTGCCGCTGGGGGCCGGCATATTCGCCAAGCAGTATGTGGCAATGAAGGTTCCAGCACTTCTCATAGGCTTTGTCCCTCCAATGGCAGCGCCGGAAGCGGTGAAGACCGTCGGCCCCGAGGTTGAATACAGCATAGCGGTGGAATTTCCGGTCGGTGCCTCGTTGCCGCTGAAGAAGCTGCCGAAGACGGGGGAATTCCTCAAAAAGTTCGAAGGGAAGCATGGAGCCCTCCCCGAAGCGCCAGCCGTGAATTCTTCCGCCTATGACGCAGTCTATATCTTGGCTGAAGCCATTGAGCGGGCTGGGAGCCTTGACGCAGACAAGCTTGTTTCGGCCTTGGAACAGACCGATTATAGGGGCGTGTCGGGAAGGATACGGTTCAACGAGAATCACATAGCGATCTTTGGTGAGAAAGACCCCAATGAGACGGGCGTTGCGGTGGTTTTCCAATGGCAGAAAGATGAGAAGGGGGAGTTGGTGAGAGTGCCAGTTTATCCTGAGTTTCTCGCCGAGGGCAAGATCATGCTTCCTCCTTGGATGAGATAACAGGTAAAGATGTATAGGAAGAGGGGTGGGCAAATCCTCAAAAGATTTGCCCACCCCCCAAGGAAATCTGCCTTGACGATGCTACCTTAGTGCTTCGATTCGCAAATACAGTAACGTATTTTGATTATTTAGGACGTCGAAATTGCTCACTCCATTCGGCCCGCCCTCGGCCATGAGCTCGGGCCGAATGGAGCTCATGGCCGAGGGTAGCACTAAGTCCTGAGGGCCTCGACTGAGCTCAGCCGAAGTCTGAATGAATTCGTTATCGAATTTATGAATCGAAGGACTTAGGTTGCAAGATCCAACAAGACGTGGAGAGATGTCGCTTCTCATCTATGGCACCATAAGCAGCATTATCCTAGCTCTTTACACCATAGGGTTCAGCCTGGTATACGGCATCAGTGGGGTGGCCAATTTCGCCCATGGGGCGCTCTTCATCCTGAGTGGCTTTACTGCATGGTCATTTATGAATTACGCAGGGCTCCCTTTTTTCCTGGCGGGATTGCTTTCTGTGGTCATAACCGGGCTCTTCGGATTTGTCCTGTATTGGGGGCTGTTGCTGCGCGTTAGAGGGATTGCCCTTGCTGAGCTGATTGTAACCTTTGCGGCAGGAGTGGCCATGCTGGAATTACTGACGTGGAGAGGTTTCTATGGGATTCGATATAGCCTTCCCCTTTTTATGAGGGGTGGAGTTGAAATAGGGGAAGTAGCGGTAGATTACCAGCGTCTGTTCGTAATGGGTGCTGGATTTGTGTTGGTGATCCTCTTGTGGCTCTTCGTTCATCATACACGGATCGGGCTGGCATTCAGGGGAATGGCCCAGAACGAACGCACGGCCCTTTCCGTGGGCATAGAATCCGATTGGATAGGCGCGCTTAGCCTGGCCTTTGGGTCGGCACTAGCAGCCGTGGCCGCTATGGTCGTGCTCCCATTGGGAGTTATGGAGTCATCGATTGGATATGAGGTGCTCATCTACGCCTTGGCCGTTGCAATCGTCGGGGGATTAGAGAGCACCCCGGGGATGATCGTGGGGAGCTTCATCATTGGATTTGGTCAAGTCGCTGCGGCGAAATACATCGGTGCCAAATGGATGATAATCGTCCCTCTAGCAGCTATTGTATTGGTTTTAGTTGTCAGACCCTCTGGCATGTTCGGGAAATTTAAGGAACTTGAAGAAAGGGTGTAAGGTGGCTGAGGCTGGAATCACGTATCGAAAGAAAAGATTGGATAGGGGGATAAAAGCTCGAGCTGAAACCATTTTTGCCATTTCATCCTATAGGGAAATATTATACCTGCTTTTGCCAAGGGTTTTGCCAGTCATCGGTTTGCTTGTCTTACCATTGGTGCTGAAGGGTTATTGGGGGAAGGTTCTCATCTATGCCTGTATGTATGGCCTTCTTGCCTTGAGTTGGGACTTCCTTTCCTCCTGTGGATTGTTCTCCCTTGGACAAGCCTTGTTTTTCGGTGCCGGTGCCTATCTTGCCGGCACGCTCAATTATTACCTCCATTTACCTCCTCTTATCACCCTGCCCATTGCTTCAGTGGGTGGAGGCCTTTTGTGTGCCCTCTTGCTCTCGCCCGTGGTGAGATTAAGAGGGGTTTACTTTGCAATGGTTACCCTCATGCTGCCTATCCTGTTTATGAAGATGATTGAGACCACGGGCCTTATGGGGGGGTCACACGGGCTATCTGCCCTCGCCCCTTTTCCTAACGAATGGGTTGGAAGTTACTTGGCTGTTGTGGGCTTCCTCGTCTGTCTTTTTGTGTTTCGAAGGATCATTCACCAAGATTACGGCTTGATACTGAGAGCCATTAGGGATGACGATCGTGCTGTGATGAGCGCAGGGATCAATATATATTGGCGAAAAATTCAGGCCCTTTTCCTTGCTGGTGCGGTGGGAGCCTTCGCGGGCGCATTCATGACGCACCATTATCAGTTCGTGGGCATGAGCGTCTTTGCCCTGGATTATTCCATCTTGCCTGTGGCTGCTGCGGCTTTGGGGGGGGCGGGGACCTTTGCCGGTGCAGCATTGGGGAGTGTGATTCTGGTGCCCCTCTCGGAGGCCCTTCGAGCCTTAGGAGGGCTAAGGATTGCCATTTACTGTGGAATCCTCGTCGTCAGTATTATCGGCCTTCCCGAAGGCATTTTTCATTACTTGGAGAGGAAATACCATCAATTTGAAAGGGTAGTAGAGGTCGAATAAGATGGGAGGCGAGCCATTTCTAAGAGTTGAGAAGCTAAGAAAGCATTTTGGCGGCGTACTGGCAGTCTTGGATGTGAGTTTTGAACTGCGACAAGGAGAGTTCTTGGGAATCATCGGCCCCAATGGCTCCGGAAAGACCACCCTCGTAAATTTAATCACCGGGTTTGTAAAGCCCGATTCTGGGAAAGTCATTTTCCGGCGGAAGAATATTACGGGCAAAATGCCTTATACCATAGCGGACATGGGAATTGCGCGCACCTTTCAGATGGTGAGGCTCTTTTATAATCTTCCTGCTTACAAGAATCTTATCATTCCCTTGTGTTCCCCCAGAGTGAAGAAGCTCAGGGGGGGTCGATATGGCGAAAAAGATGACGCGGCGATTGACCTCCTGGATGATATGGGGTTTGACCGTGATTCCTTTGTGCCTTACAAATTAGCGAGTACCCTACCCCATGGATATCTGAAGCGCCTTGACCTGGCTCGTGCCGTGGCCATTCGTCCGAATTTGCTCATCCTCGATGAGCTCTTCTCCGGGATGTCTATGTCCGAGGTAGCGAGCGTTTTGCCCATCATTGAGAAGTTTAACCAGGAAGGTTTAACCATCGTTATGATCGAGCACAGATTGCGTGAGCTTTTCCGCGTTGTTGACCGTGTGCTTGTATTGAACTTCGGGCAGAAAATTGCCGAGGGCTCCCCCCAAGAGGTGATGGAGACCGAAAACGTAAAAAGGGCGTATCTCGGGACGGACGTTGAGGTGATCTGATCTCACCTTAAAACCCGCGATTTCTCACGGACTCCAGGAGAAAACAGTAAAATGGAACTGATGCTAGAGGTCAAAAATCTCATGGTATTCTTCGAAAATGCCCTTGCCCTGAACGATTTCGACCTTGAGGTTCATAAAGGGGAGATTGTAGCTGTTCTTGGGTCCAACAGCGCAGGGAAAACGACCTTGATGAACACCATCTCGGGTTTGATCGTTGATATGAAGAAGAAGGAAGACCGAAGAGGCGGAGAGAGAATCACGGTGCTCGGTGAACTGAACTATGAGAAAGAGGATATCCTTAGCATGAAGCCCAGCGAAAGGGTGAAAAGAGGCATTGTCCTTAGCCAGGAAAGGCATCCCGTCTTCCGAGATAGCGATGTCTTGGAAAATCTGAAGATAGCCGGGTACCTGCAGAACAGACATGAGGTCAGGGAAAGAATAGCGTTTATCTTCCAACTCTTTCCCCTCTTGAGGGATTTGAAAAAAAGAAAGGCGGGGTTGCTCAGCGGAGGCGAACAGCAGATGCTTGCTATTGGTATCGCCCTGGTGGCCAAACCTCGATTGTTGCTCATGGATGAACCTCTCCTCGGGTTGAGCCCCCTTCTGCAGGGCGACTTAGCTCGGGCGATGAGGGACATCCGTCAAGAAGGCATCACCGTGCTGGTAACCGAACAATTTGCACGACCGCTCATGCCCATCATCGATCGAGGATACGTAATAGAAAATGGGATGTTGGTCTTTACTGGCAAGAAACATGAGCTCATGGATAATCCGGAAGTAAAAGCGGCTTATCTTGGCGTATAGGGACGGGAGAAGGATGATAGAGTTACTTTCTGAGACCATTTATGGCTCTTTTGAAGAAGCAGCGAAAAGGTCCTCAGCTAAGCCAGCGCTCATCTACTTGGGCGAAAAATTCAGTTACTCCTACCTGACAGAGATGGTTCTTAAATTTGCGGCGTCCCTTTGCAAACTAGGCATCGGAGAAGAGAGTAGGGTTATTTTGTATCTTTACAATATTCCACAGACCATTATAGCTTGGCTGGCGCTCCAAAGGCTCGGCGCTATCGCTGTCCCTGTTGCGCCTGCCTATATGTCCTATGATTTGAAATATCTGGCCAATGACAGCGGGGCAGAGACAATATTGTGCATGGATAGTAATTTTAACTATGTGACTGAAATTCTCCCTGAGACCTCGTTAAAGAGGATCGTGGTCACCAATATGGTTGATCTCGCCCCATGGTGGAAGAGGTTGATTGCAAAAGGGTTTGACAGGATCCCTAGGGGAAAGTTCCCCTCGGGAGAGGGGATCTTCTCCTTCACCGAGCTGCTGAGAGATGGGCATCCGTCTTCTCTGCCTCATTTCCAACTGGATGGTGGGGATAAGACGGCCCTCATTCTTTATACCGGTGGGACCACGGGATTCCCCAAGGGCGTGCCCCTATCAACCGGGCTCTTTCTGTATAAGGCCCTTGAGTGGAGGAGGGCGAGCGAAGCTGTTACCCCTTTGGGGGAATGTATGACGGTGCTGTCAGCCCCTTTATACCACATTATCGGTGAGATGGATGCAATGTCTCCCCTGTTGATTGGCGGAGAGACTCTGATTGTGTTGCCCAGGGTTGTTTTGGATGCACTGTTTGATCATATTCAACGGTACAAGGCAACGAACATGTTCGCGGTTCCTACCATGTACCGAATGATACTGGAACACGACAGGACAGACTATTATGATCTGAGCTCCCTTAGATACTGTGGGACTGGCGGTGACGTACTCCCTGTGGAGGTGGGCAACAGGTGGTTGAAAAAGTTCAAGATACCTCTTTACCAAGGATATGGAACGACGGAGTTTTGTGGCGCCATTTCCCTGTCTTACGCACGGGATGGAATTCCACGAGAGGGTTCCGCGGGTAAGATTTCGCCGGGCGACAAGTTTAGGCTTGTGGACGCCGATACGCTGGAGCCGGTGCCTGCTGGTGAGCCAGGGGAGTTATTGGGTACCTCCGAATACGCGGTAAGGGCTTATTGGAATAAACCGGGGGAGACGGCCGAATGCTTCCTCAATATGGAGGGTGAGATCTGGTATAGGACGAAAGATATAGTACGCGTGGATGAAGACGGCTGGCTCTTCTACCTGGACAGATCAGTAGATATGATTAAGCAAAAGGGTTATCGCATAGCTGCCGCCGAGATAGAAAGGGTGCTTCAGGAACATCATGCAGTACTATCTGCGTGTGCGGTGGGCGTTCCTGACGAAACGGTAGGCGAGCGGATAAAGGCCTTTGTCGTGCTTAAAACGGACGTAAGAGGGGTCAGCAGTTATGAGCTGATCAAATGGTGCCGGGAGAGACTTGCTCCATACAAGGTTCCCCAGTACATAGAGTTTCGAGACATGCTGCCCAAATCAAAGGTAGGGAAAATGCTCAGGCGCGAGATGCGGGAGGAAGAGCGAAGGAAGATAACTGAATAGTGGCCGTCGAGGGGGGAATTCCGATTGCCTATTACTATTCGACAAAGAGTGGTTAAACAAACGACAGCCCTTTAGATTCATTCGATAGAATTCATGCCATTCCAGGCACTTCTTCTCAAAAAACGTATGGCTAAGCGCATGGGGGAGATGGAGCCCATCCCCTCTGAGAAATCCAAGTATCGCACGGAGACCAATTCATTGTAAAACTGATCACACCATTGAATGATGTTACCCTCATCCTTCCTGACGGCTTAATACGATGGTTATTCTTCCATCGGGAAGGGGTTCGGGTAGGGCCTTGAATGACATGCCAATTCTTATCGTTTTTGCATCCATTTTGGGGATGAATCCCATTATCCTTATCCCCTCTTCCACTTCTATTATTCCCACAGGGGTCGGCTCTAAGAAGGTGCGAGAAAATGGCATTGGGGAAGGGATAGAGGCATAATGCTCGGGGGGAACGAATATCTGGGTAAATGTCAGCAGCTTTCCCTCCGACGGTATTTCCACCCACTCGGTATCCGAGCCCAGACAATGGGCACAATCGGCCCTGGGGGGATAGTACTTCGCGCCGCAGCCCTTGCATCTCTTCGCCATGATCTTGCCGTTCTCCAAATAATCGACGAAGTCCCGTATCTTGGTGTGCTTTATGCACAGCGAAAATCGTTCAAAGCCCATTTCACTCCCTCCTGAATATGTGAACAGCCGTTATCTGGCCGCTGCCTCCCACGTTGTGGGTAAGCCCTATCCCCGCATTTTCGACCTGTCTCGGGCCTGCCTCTCCCCTCAGTTGTTTGGTTATTTCCACCGCCATGCTCACCCCGGTCGCCCCCACGGGGTGGCCCTTTGACTTAAGGCCCCCGTCCACATTTACGGGGATTCTCCCCTCGACATATGTCTGCCTCCCCTCGATAAGTTTTCCTCCTTCTCCCTTTTTACAAAAGCCCAAGTCTTCATAAGCCACGATCTCCGCGATGGTAAAGCAGTCGTGCACACAGGCGACATCCACTTCATCTGGCCCGATACCCGACATCCTGTACGCTTGCTCGGCGGCGTAAGCCGCTCCGGCAAGAGAGGTAAGGTCGCTTCTCTCACAAATAGAAAGGGAATCGGTGCCCAGACCAAGCCCCGCCACCCACACGGGCTCCTTGGGCAGCTCCTTCGCCCTGTCCGCGGAGGCGAGGATAACTGCGGCTGCGCCATCGCTTATGAGGGAGCAATCGTAGAGCTTCAGAGGATAGGCAATCATCATTGAGGAGAGGGCAGTTTCGAGGTTTACCTCCTTCTGCAGGTGAGCGATGGGGTTCATTGCGCCGTAATGATGGTTCTTCACCGCCACCATGGCAAGTTGCTCTTCAGTTGTGCCGTATCTGGCCATATGTGCTTGGGCGATGAGGGCATAATATCCCGGGAAGCTCACGCCGAACGGGTATTCCCAAACAGGATCCCCTCCCTTGCTCATAATCTCGGTGGCCCTGGGAGTATCTACCTCCGTCATCTTCTCCGCTCCCAAGGCGAGAACCACATCGGCAAGGCCGGAGGCAATGGTCATGAACGCAGTCCTTATGGCCATGCTTCCGCTGGCACAAGCACCTTCCACCCTGAAGTTGGGCTTTGGATGAAATCCAATATAATCATGCATCTGGGCAGAGGGCTGCAGGGCTAAGCTGAATTCATCGGAGGCGTTGGCGGTGACCATGGCATCCACATCCTTGAGCTCAAGGCCACAGTCCTCTAGGGCTTCCTTGATAGCCTCAAAGGCGAGCTCCTTCATGGAGGCGTCATCCCTCACGCCAAACTTGCTATTCCCCACACCTACCACTGCTATCCTGTTCATGCTTCACCTTCCATTGCGCAATAATGGTACACCTAATACCATGTAGCTACGGAAAACACCATAGGAAATCCCCTGCTTACATTTTCCATTCGCAATTCCGCCAATGCCCGAGATGCGTGGGAGAGAGAAGTGCCTTTACCATTACCCAACCTCTGTGATACCCGTTTTTTCCCTGCCGGCGTTTAAAGAATCTCCTATTGCATTTCCTTATTTCGAAAAAATCTTCGGCTCAACTGGATTTTCATGGGCAAGAATGGACGTGAGTGCTTGTGTAATTTAATTATTTGATTTTATTGAAAAAATCAGTTAATATGCCCTACCCAGAAAGGTCGTTTGGGTTAATGAATAAAAGAAGATTTGTATTTCACGCCCGTTTTTAGTACAAAAAAGTTGAGCGGATAGACGAATGTATCGTCAGTTAGCCGTATTACTCAGGAAGGGGAGGGCCATATGGACAATCAGTCAGATGATCACCAGCATTCGGTGAGTTTTCTCCTCGAAGAATATCGACATTTTACAAACTCGTTCTGGCGGAATGAAGAAGTGGGTGAGAAGCGGGTAAACTTCTTCATCACATTGGTAACAGCAGTGATGGCAGGACTGGTTGCACTGGCCACAAAAACCGAAGTGTATGTGTATCCGATAGCGGTTTTTGCACTCGTGGGGTTACTGTTCTTCGGTAGGATTACGCTGAAACGCATGATACAGCGCGACACAGTGACCGATGAATACAAGGTCGCGATGGATATTATCCGAAGCTGCTTTCGAGATTGGGGAGATCGGCTCCAAAATTATCAGCCCTTAGGCAAAGGGTTTAAGAAAACCATTGATTCGACATTCACAGAAGATTCGCAAAATGGCGAAGACATCTTAGGGGATCTACGGCACGAGTTGGAAGAGAAAAAAATCCTAGATTGCCAAAATATCCGTGTCAAAAGGATAGGCAGCTGTCATCTGATAGCCGATAAGAATAAGAAACGGAAGTACATTATCTTGGAAGAGGGACAGAAGCTTCAAATCTACGACGCAGGTAAGACTCGGCGACTTGAAACTGGTGGCCTTACGGCGATGGTCGTTGTAATAAATAGTCTCATTGTGGGGGGGCTTGTTGGGCTCGTGACAGTCTGGGCGTTTCATCTGCTTCGTTGGCTCAGTATCTATCCTTTCGGATTCGATGGATGCATGGTAATCGGCATAATGTTAGGCATAGTACTTGGTTTGCTTGGCTTCTTTGTGGCGTGGCGAAAGCTAGAAAAAGAAGTGGAGAATCGTTATGACAAATGGTGGGAAAGCGAGAGAGGTTGAGACAACCCTCGTCATCCGCTCAGAGGAGCCGGAGCAAGTTGCGAGGGAAATTGCTGGTCTGAGCTCAATTGAGAACTACCGCCTGCTCCCCCAAGACTCCAAAGAGATTCACGACCGTTACTTCGACACGGTTGACCGAACATTGGAAAGCCGGAAGCTGGCTCTGCGGGTTAGACAAATAGGTGGAACGAGCTGGATCACGCTAAAAGGGCCGTCCCAGGCTAGCGGTTGGGATGGTGTGGAGCGCCTTGAAATCGAAGAGACCTGGTCGGAAAATGCCGTGAGGAGGGTGGTTAGAGAACTGAGGAATAGGAGCGTCGAACTGCCCTCGCTGCCCGGGGATTTCATTCGTGTCGATCCCCTGGATGTTATGACCAGCTTGGGATTAGCGATGATTCAAGACCGTGAAACCCACAGGGACATCAGAAATATTGTTTTTGCAGGCAGAGAAAAGGGTACGGTCCTTGCTGAATTGGCCATTGATTCCGTGGCGTACAATTTCGGCGATCGGAAAATCCGTCACCACGAGGTGGAGATCGAAGCGAAGGTGGAGGATGGTTCCGCGGTACTCGAGAAGGCAACCAAGGGATTAATTGAGATGTATGGAGTGGCCCTCCGCCCCTGGAAATACAGTAAGCTCGCCACGGGCAAAGCCATCGAGAAATTGCTGGGTGAAGGAGCTTTGGAGGAATTGCTGGATATCAACAACAACCTGAAGCCCGTCGCTTACGACAAAATAGACGGCTTACTGAGGCGGGGCAATATGTAAAGCGGAACGCTGTCATGGAATCAAAGATTTTGAGATCCAATACGGTAACAGAGTTCGTTATGCCTGAAGGATGTTATATCTCTGAAATTTGGAATTCACCCGAAGATGAGAACGTGTCCATTGCCCGAGCCAGGGTTGAGCCAGGGGTCGCCAGTGCTCTTCATTATTTGGAAGGAGTGGATGAGTGATACCTTATAACGGCGGGCAAGGGTCGAGTCGAGGTAGGCGAACTTCCAGCTACTGAGGTGAGTGTGGGAGACGTCGTTGTTATTCCGGCTGGCACTCCACAACGCATCAAGACAAGGACAAGGGGTCAAGTCTCCTCTTGACTCATGGATTTGGGCATGGCAAGGATTTCTTCCACCCAGACCATCAGACCTTTACGTAATTCCTTTCCGGCCTGAAGGGTTCCACCTTTTCATCCATCCCGCCCAAATTTTCGCGCCATCCCTGGGCAATAGTCTGAGAAATTGTTCCTAAAAGGCTTCCAGACAACCCTGCTCATCGAATGCCATGGGCTTCGCCTCAGGAATGATTTCGAGATCATCCCTATCCGATAATTCATGCTCGTATGCCGGGGAAACATCGACTTCGCCCAGGTGCTTGGTGCTCTTGATGCGGATTATTCTCAGCTTTTCGCAAGGAATCAGTCCAACGCTTTTCATAGCCACCTCAATGGCTTCCCGATCATGTTTGAGGGCGATCGGAATCTTGGCATGTTCCGGTTCAACCCCGGTTATGGCGTTCATATAGAGGGCATCGAGGTCAATTTTGTCCACCAGGCGCCGTGTCACAAAATCCGCCATCCCCACGCCATCGGCATTGCCCTCCGTATTTGGGCTCAAATCACATACGACAATTCGTTTAACCCTGGGGGTCTTGGGTTCTTCCGTCACTAATGGCATGTGAATTCTCCCGACAACCTTGGTGTCGAACCCCGTTCCGCTAATGTCCTTACCCATTTCGTCGATGATGAGGATATCCACGTCTTCAAAGGGAAGACGGGCCTCCAGCCTCTTTGCCTCCCTTAACAAACCTTTTTCCCGTTGCTCCAATTCCCCTGGCCCCACAACGCCGATTCGTGCGGTCTGGGCATAGCCATTTTCAACTATCCCGACTCCGAACAAGATCTTGCGGCTTTGTAAGACTCTCCCAGCCACGGTCAGGATTATTCGGGGATATCCGTGGGTGAGAATGGCCTGGTGGTATATGGCTGCTCCCTTTTGCTTCCCCAGCCCGATAGCAATCAATTTCATCAAGCCGCTTTCAATCTCGTGTTCAAAGTCCGTGTGCGATTTAATGCGGTTGATGGGAACGATATGGTCAGCTCCCCAAGCCAGTTTATCCAGGAAAACCGGGATACCATCCTCTGTCTCCCCTACTTGCACGACCTCCAGCGAGGATCGAATGGGAACCCCTATCCTCTCCCCTGAAATCCCATAGTGTTCCAAAACCCTTTTCTGCCCCTCGGCGGTCGCTGCCCCATGGCTCCCCATAGCAGGAACGATAAAGGGCTCGAGCCCCAGTTCTCGGAGCGAATCTACCGTAGCTTCAACAATGGTGCTGTAATTCGCGATTCCCCTGCTGCTGCACGCCATTGCCACCGTTTGTCCCGGTCTAACACGCTTTTCGAGCCCCATTCTCCTCACCTGAAGGGCAACTTCCCGAGGTATGTCTTCAATGACCGTGGCCTCGAACTTTTGTCTGACCCGAAGCATTTTAGGGAAGTTCATTCTTTCCTCCTCGTACCTAAGGCAAAAGTGCACAAACTGTCCTTTTTACGAAATCAAGTCGACTTACCTCCTGCGTTGGCAAACCCTTGAGGGGAAATAGTTCGCCGGTGGCGTGGGGCTGCCATCCACATTCCAAGAGACCCCATACTGATAATGGCCATCACGAGGAAGAAGGAGAGGGTGTAGCTTCCCAGGTGATCGTAAAAATATCCGCCGAGATAAGGCCCCACTGCCGAGCCAACCCCATATGCTATTGCAAACGTCCCCATGATGCGGCCCAAGAAGTCTCCGGGCCAGAGATCACCCGCGGTGGCTGCACAGAGCGGGCCACTGGTGCCTGATCCCAGGCCAAAGAGGACCACAAAGGCATAGAGCATCCACGGAGCGCTGGTATCCCTTATAAGGAGAAAGATTAATACGCCCGCAAATGCGGAGCTGGCCCCGATGGTATACGCGATCTCCCTTCCCACACGATCGGAGAAGTGACTGCAGAGCACTCCCCCTACCGACCGGAGAAGACCAACAAATCCCACAATTGACGCCGCCAACGTAGTGGTGTACCCCGCATCAACCACATGCGCGGCCTGATGGACAACCAGCGTGTTAGTGGTAATGCCGGCTGCTAAGTTCACCAAGCCCATCCACCAGAAGGCCCTTGTGCGAAGCGTAGTCCTCAGGGTCCACCCTTCCGGAAGACAGCAGGCTCGGCTATCCTTTAGGGACGCCTCCGGGTTTGGAGCACCGATCTGGCTACAAGTTGGCATCATGCCATCAGGAAACTGTCCCACTTCCTCCGGGGAGCGACGCTGAAAGAGCGCGGTTATGGGGACAACCACCATGATAACGAGTACGGCGAGAATCAAGAAGGCGTGGTGCCAATCTACCGTATCGATGATGAATTGAATCGTTGGAGCCATGACCAATGTTCCCACCCCGATACCCGCCGCTACTAAGCCGCCGGCCAACCCCCTCCTCCTGATGAACCATCTGGGAATGCGCGACATGTGGGGGGCAAAAGCGAGGGTGTTCGTGCCCATGGCCATGATCACCCCAAAGAAGAGGTAGAGATGCCAGATGGCGGTGATGCGACTGGCCGCCGCAAGGCCCATGGCAAGGAAGGTGGCACCAAGGGGAAAGAGTACGCGGGGACCAACGCGATCGATGAGGGTTCCCGTCACCATGGCGAAGAGGGCATGGATCAACATCGCGAGGGAAAAGGCCCCTGCTGTTTCCGCGCGCCCCCAGCCGTATTCTTGGAGGATGGCAACGTAGAACACCCCGAAGGAGTAGCGTAAACCCAAGACGACAAAGAGGGTAAGGGACGAGACGCCCACAATTATCCACCCGTAATAGAACCCGGATTTCTTCCCCTTCACTATGGAGATCCTTCCTCTGAGAAACTGGGGATAGTTCTTTTTCCCAAGTGGGCAGATTCCCCAAGAACGGAGGTATTTATACATGGAGGCTGTGGGAGTGTCAATGAGGGAGGAAAAATTATGGTGAGTCATAGCGGAGCACTGTTATGCTTTTTTTGTAGTTAGAGTTATGCGATCCGATTAACCGTATGAGAGGGCCTCTCTTACCTGGACATTTGGTATCTGAATAATGTATATGTAATCGCGGTCTATTTCCTTTGAGGAGGGGATTATGGAAGAAGCGATCCAAGAAACGCTGAGATCTCTCGAGTACAGGGATTTCAGGGCTTGGTTTGCCAATGATTGTGGCGAGGCCCGGGATCTCATGCTGGATTTGATTGCACAGGATGCCATTGTGGGGGTCGGCGATTCCTCTACGGTAAGACAGATCGGAATTATCGAGAGCTTGAGGCATAGGGAAACGCGGGTCATCAATCCATTCGACATCGACAAGCCGATAAGGGATAATGAAACCTTTTTGGCGTATCTTTTCAGACCGATGATTGAGGCAACATTGTGCGATGTCTTCTTGACGGGCGTAAACGCCGTTACCCAAGATGGGAGGTTGCTCAGCATTGATGGCTCTGGAAATCGGATTGCGGGCACGTTCTGGGGTCATCCCCAGGTCATATTGGCTGTTGGGAAGAACAAGATCGTTAGAGACCTGGATGAGGCATTCCACCGCGTTAAGAACCTGATAGCCCCCGAACACGCGAGACGGAGGGGGATTTCCGGCCCTCCTTGTAGTGTTACGGGAGAATGCCACGATTGCAGCGGGAAGAAGAGGATTTGTAATGTTACAGCCATCATAGAAGGCAGGCCCAGGTTTACCGAGATTCACGTAATCGTGGTAAACCAGGACTTGGGCCTGGGTTGGGACGGATCCTGGCCCCGGGAGCGGATCGACGAGATAGCCGCGAACCATGAGAAATTCATGTGGACAGTTCCGCCGGAAATCCGAAAGTCCGTGGACAGGAAGGCCCTCTGGGAAGGGGTGAAATCCTACCTCAGATGGGAGCCCGAATAGTACGGGATTGGTTGGGGTTGAGAGGTTGGAGGGTGGGGGTTAGAGGTTGAGGTTTGGATTAAGGTTGAGGGAGAGCTGAGTTCTCAGTTGGATCACGCGTTTCGCTTCACCCAGGAGCCGTTTCCAAGAATTCTTTACTGTTCGTTCCAGGGATTTGGACGACAATCCCATTTTGTCCCATCTTGCGGCAGGGGACCATCGGCAAATCAGGAGGAGGGAACACGGAAAAGTGAAGACATATGTCACCGATTTCTTAGATAGTGTTGGCGTGCCCTACAAGGTTAAACTCCACGAGAGGCCGGTCTTTACCTCTGAGGACGCCGCCCGCGAACGAGGGGTGCGGCTCTCACAAATCGTCAAGACCATGTTTCTGGTCGGCAAGGAGGACACCATTGTGGTGGCGGTGGTCCCGGGGCATAAGAAACTCGACCTCAAGAAACTGAAGAAGCTATCCGGCCACAAGAGCCTTCAGTTCATGGATAAGGAGGGCATTGAGAAAAAGATGGGCCTGGTGGTTGGCGCGATGGCGCCGGTGGGGCCCATCGTGGAGGGGTTTCCGGTATTCGTCGATCGCTCGGTCTTTGACCAGGAAGTGGTTGACATATCAAGCGGCGACCCCAAGGCCGGGTTGGAACTGAGCCGGGATGATCTCAGGAAACTCCTCAAGCATGCCACCGTGGCCGAGATAGCGAAGGAGGGGTGATCAAACGCCACGACCCGGCCGGAGCGAAGCGTCAAAGAAGGAATGCCTTTCCCAGCATGGAGGCAAAGGAGGGATGAACGATGAATCCCTGGAACCTGAAAGGGGGACAGCTGAGGGTTCTGAACCAAGGAGAGATTGAGGAGATTCATCAACGAGCGTTGGACGTTTTGCAGCAGGTGGGCTGCTTTTTCGGGTACGAAGAGGCCCTCTCCATTCTGGAGAAACATGGAGCGGTTGTTGACCGCTCGACGTCCATTGCCAAGCTGCCGCGGAACATGGTGGAGGAGGCCTTACGGCTCTGTCCCTCATCCATGTTGCTGGCGGCCCGTGATCCCGGGCGGGACATCCACGCCGAGGGCGACCGGGTGTACTTTGGGACGGGTACCTTGCCCATCAAGGTCCGCGACCTGGAGACGGGCGAGATTCGACTGGGAACGTTGAAGGACTGCGAGGATTTCGCCCGGCTCATCGACGCGCTGGAGTTCATTCACTTCTTCAAGGCGATGATCATGCCGAGCGATGTCAATCAGAAGGTGGCTGAGCTCTACATGGTCAATGCCGCCTACAACAACACCACCAAGCAGATCAGCTCGAATCCCTTTTCGGCCCGGGGGGCCTTGGATCTTTACCGGATGGGCGTAGCGGTTGCCGGTGGTGAGGGAGCTTTCAGGCAGCGTCCCATGATCATCATCAACATGCTGGCGGTTTCACCCTTGCAGTGGGGCAAGACCAACCTGGAGGCCATCATCGCATTGGCCCGGGTGGGCTGTCCGATGATCATCGGCTCGGAGCCCCAGGGCGGCACAACCGGCCCGGCGCCATTGGCAGGGCAGGTGATGCTGAGTGTAGCGGAGACTCTGGCGGGGATCACCCTGGCGCAGCTGGTGCAACCCACCGTGCCGGTGATGTGGGGCAATGTGGGTTCCATCAGCGATATGCGATTGGGGTCGTTCGCCTCTGGCGCCGTTGAGTTGGGATTGATCAATGCAGCCGCAAACCAGATGGCTAAATTTTACCGGCTTCCCACCTATAGCACGGGCGGGATGTCGGATTCCAAGCTCTCGGACGCCCAAGCCGGGGTGGAGAAGGCGCTTCAGGCCCTGATGGTGGCCCTCGCTGGGGGCAACTATATTCATGATGCCGCGGGGCTGATGGAGAGCTGCCTTCTTACCAGTTACGAACAGTATGTGATTGACAACGAGATGTTGGGCATGGTAAGCCGGGCGCTGGACGGGATTCGGGTGACGCCCGATCACATCCGCCCAGAGCACTATCTGCCGCGGCTCTTTGATCGCAATGCATACGACACGTGGGAAGCCCGCGGTGCCAGAGACATCCGGGAGGTGGCCAAGGAGAAGGCCAGGGAAATTCTTGCTACTCATGAGGTGGAGCCGCTCCCCGAGGAGGTACGGGAAGAACTGGAGGCAATCATCAGAAAGGCGGAGGAGAGGTACGGAAAGTAAACGGGTTGCCGTCACGGTGAGCAGAGATAGCGGGTCACGGCCTCGACCCGTGGTAGGGAAGAGAAATCCGTCAGTAGAGAGTACAGCGTCTCCGTTTTGACCTCTTCAAGCCCACCAGCCGCGGCGCAGGCGCGGAACTTTGCGGCGAGCTCCTCGTCGCTGAGCGGTCGTCCCGGATGACCGCGTGAGTCCTCCACCCTGTCGCTGAACCTTTTGCCGTCCGCGAGGGTAACGGTCACGGTCGCCCGTTCGCGCACCCCTGCGTTGCCGCTGAGCGCCGGATCTATGGCCTTGTGGATTCGGGGTAGCAATGCGCAAACAGTTGAGCGGCGGATGGCCTTGGGAGTGAAGGCATCCGGGCCCAACCCACCATCGACCAGCGCTGACGCCAGGCAATAATGCAGGCTGAACCGTGCCTCCATGGGATGCTTCGGTGACTCATACATCAGGTTATCCGCCGCCATCTTCGATATCATCGCCTCAATGGCGGTAACGCCCTTGGGATCCAGGCCATGCGTGCGCCGCAGGTTGAGCAGCGCATCTACCGAACGGTGGGTGCTGGCGCAGCAGGGATAGAGTTTCAACCATACGCCGTACTGCATGATTGCGGGCGGATCCCCGATCTGAGCAAGGCGTTCGCTGAAACCGGGCGCGTCGGGGCCAGCCATGAGATCCTGAAGGCTCCATTCTCCTTCCAGGATCTCATCGGCGGCGGTGAAGCCCTCGGCGGCAAGCCGGGCCGCCACGATGCCGTTCTTGGCGGCGAGGCCGGCGTGGAATGGCTTGGTCATGGTGCCGAACTGGCGCTTGGAACCGGAAGACATGCTGGTGGACAGGCTGAGCGCGGCCTGCATCTGTGGACGGTCAAGGCCGATCATGCGAGCGCAGGCTACAGCTGCGGCGGGCGCACCCAGTGTCAGAGTGGTATGCCAGCCGCGGCGATAATGGGAGGGATTCACCGCCTCTGCCAGGCGGGCCATGATCTCAAATCCGACGAGGTACGCATCCACACAGTGGTGACCGCTGGCTCCCGTTTCTTCAGCCAGCGCAAGCAAGGCCGGCACCAACACGGCACTGACGTGGGCAAGGGCGGGGTCCAACACGTCGTCGTAATCCTGGGAATGTGCAGCCGTTCCGTTTATCAACGCCGCCCATGGCGCGGGCAAACCGGAGCTGCCTTCCTTCCCAGGGACCCCCACTACTGTTGAATGGCCCTGACCCCATCTGGCCACTGCGCTGTGGGCCTTTCTCACCGGTGGCTCGTGGGCCCCTGAAAGGATGCAGGCTACCGTGTCTATGAAGGCACGGATTGCCTCGTTGACCGCCCTGTCTGGCCACTGGGAGGAGGTTTCCGCGGCCCAGGCCGCCAGGAAAGTGGTTGGGTTCATCCTCAGACCTCCGTGTGTGCTTCCAGCATGTGATCCGGAATTACCGCTCGTTTCGCCCAGGAGCGGGCCGACCGACATGGCCCCATCAAGACCATGCGTGGTGCATCCCGTTTAGCGGACCCATAATGTTTAAAAGCTTGGCCCAGAAATGTCAAGAGAAAAGGGTTCGGAGTTTCCTGAGTTTTGCTGGGTCTATTTTTGTAAGCTATTGATACTATAATAGATTCTGGTTTTTCGAGGAGAACATCGTTGTCCCTTTGCTTCAATGCCTCCGAAGTGACCCTTTCGGGGTCCTGGGGAATGCTTACCCCTTTCGGCCTCTAAAGGGCCGGTTTTCCCCTTTCCTTCGGCTCCGCTCAGGACAAGCTCTGCTTACCCTCGATGGGTACCCCACTTCTCCGGCAGATTGCGCTCATGGACAACGGTGTTCTCCAAAAACTCAGGAAGCTCCGGAAAAAGATGTGTACTCTCCTCTCACAGATGCATAGCTATGGGAGACCGGGACGGAGGAGTGCTTCGGGGTTTATGACCCCTCGGCAGGTCAAGGATGAGAGGTTAGAGGCTGAGATTAAGGTTAAGGCTGAGGTTGAGGCTAAGGCTAAGGCTAAAGGTCGATGGTAGCGCACAGTATTTGTTACCGCATTTCTCCCGCTGATTGCGCTCATGGACAATGGTACTCTCGACAAAATTGAGGAAACTCCGGTTCCAAGAAGCTTGACATTCCATGATGGTTGCGCTATAGGGTGGAAATTCACATTTGGGGACTCGAACGGATCAATTGACCTGGCATGAGGTTGGTCGAATAGTATGATGGCGCCATGAGGGAATTTCTCTCTTTTAGTAGAAAGAATAAAGTGGTGGGGTTTTGCCTGATCGTGGTGGTGCTCTTTCTCCTCATAGCTCTTTTCGCCCCTTACATCACGCCGAGGGATCCCTTCGCCATGAGCTTAAGGGACCGACTGGTACCACCTGGGCGTAATTTCCTTTTGGGAACGGACGAGCTGGGACGAGATGTGTTCAGTCGCATAATTCTGGGAACCCGTATTTCTCTATTTATCAGCGTTGCGGCAGTACTCCTAGCTTATGTAGTGGGCAGCCTCGCGGGAATAACGGCCGCATGGAGGGGTGGGTTGATCGATAACCTCATTATGCGGGCCATCGATGTTTGG
>SMTZ1_10004412_pt1 | contig 22775 bp, 20 predicted proteins | sample DeeMarSWOR136_30_FD_25667 | JGI IMG/M metagenome (IMG submission 25667) | reverse complement strand
TGAGCCTGACCACCGCCAGGGTGATAATGGCCTGCAACCAGAACCACAACAGCAGCGAGCCTGCCTCACCCGCCCAGAAAGCAGATATCCTGTACAGGAGCGGCAGATGCGTGCTCGTATACTGATGGACATATCGGACCTGAAAATCGTGGTTGATCAGCAGACGCGCTCCGACCAGGGCGGCTATTGCCCCGTAGAGCGAGACGACGAGCGAAAGGACGATCGCCCAAGAACCAATAGCGGCCACCGCCTACTCCTCGATGTACTTGGACGGGCATTTCAGCAACACAGCGGTAGCCTCAAACACACCTTCGCCCGTATACTTGCCCTCGACCACAACCTGGGCGCCGTCCTCCAGCAGATCCGGACGCGGGCCCCTGTACAGTACGGGCAGGGTCCCGCTTTCGTCGGTTATCTCGAAGCGGAGAACCATCGCCTGGGGATCCCAGTCGATGCTTCCGTCCACAACAAAGCCAGCGCCGCGAACCAGCCTATTGGATGCCCCTTCAGCGGTCAACTCTCTCACAGTCAGGTAAGGGGTGCTAGAGCTTCCTATGTTGCTCCAGATGAGCCATAGGATCACCAAAGCAACGATGACCCCACCAATGACAAACTTCGTGTTCCCTCTTGCACCCTTGCGAGCGCGGGGCTGTGAAGCTGAAGTCAATTGCGTCAAAGACCGTCTCCTTCCATGAACAGCTCGGCGAATTGTACATGGACACAGAAGGGCTGTCAACTGCCTTGTGCCCAGCCGAACGTGACTTGCCAAGTCACAGCAAACAGGGCGGCAGTCAGAGAACAGCTGCCGCCCTGTTCACGTCTAGCAGCTCGGTGATGTTCAGTTCACCACATCACACACACTGCCGCTAAGCGCCGGTCCTTTCGCGACGATCGCCGCCAGCTTCAGTGCCCTCGGCTACCTGCTCAGGGACGGGTGAACCCACTCACATCAGCACCAAGATCCTCTAGAGAGTCATACAGGATCTGGACGGCGTACGCTGGATTGTGCGCAAACGCGCCCGGATCCTTGGCGAAATACTGGTAGTTGTAGGTCGCCTTTAGCAGCCGTGGCGTCCAGGTTGTGTAACTCTCGCCCGCGTCATTGAAGAAGTAGGGGTAGCGTTGCGAGTTATACACGATGCCCGTGCCAACTGTGTCCGTTGCATAGTCCTGGATCGCTGCGTAGAGAGCCTCGTAAAGCGTCTCGACCTCGCCAGCGATGCCTTCGTCCGTGTCGCCATCCCCGTCAAAGTCCGCCTTTGACAGGCGAATCGCGGCCAGACCTTCCTCCTCATTGGCACCCTTGTGGCACACCGCGCAGTCGTCCACCATGACATCCAGCTGGTGCGTGCTGTGGCACTCTGTGCACACCGCATAGCCTTCGACGTGAGTATTCAGGCCCGCATACGACTTGCCCTCATACTCATATGCCCCTTTGGCGTCGGTGCCAAAGAGTGTCGCTCCAGCAGCAAAGTAGTGAACATTCATGAACCTGAGCCGGTCAGATACCGTGTCCTCGTCCAGCCCCTTGAGTGCCGCACTGACACTCACCGAGGACTCGCGCCCCTGGTGGCAGTTCAGGCACAGGTTGGCGTCTGGGTTGCCCAGGTCGAGCTCCGCGCCGCTGGGGAATTCGACGCTCTCCACCGCATAGCGCGTGAACGTTGCGACATCATCGTGGCACGTCGCGCAGGCGAACCCGTTAGCGGTCGCCGCGGAGATGTTTACCCCCTCAGCCAAGAACAGAGGCAGCCCATCTGCCGAGTGGCACTTGGCGCAGCTTGCGGAAACCACCGCCGGATCATCTTCATCCCAGTGGCGGAATGCCTCTTCAGAGCCTGCAAAGTGCCCATCGTCGATCCGACTGGCATCTGTCAAGTCGACCGGCGTGGCAAGCGCCGTGTTCAGGTCGGCGATCGAGTCGTAGAGCAGCTGGATGATGTACTTCCCACCGTGAGCGTAGGCGCCTGGATCCTTTAGGGACGTCTGATAGTTGTAGGCTGCCTTGGCCAGACGCCCGGTCCAGGCATTGAACCCGTTGTCGCGCACGGACTCCTCCTCGCTGGCCTCACCGTCGGCATCGGTGTCGATGAAGAAGTATGGGTAGCTCTGCTCATTGTAAGCGATTGCCGTCCCAGCGACTTCTGAGGCATAGGCCTGCATGCCCTGATAGAGCATCTCACGAAGGCCCTCGATCTCATAGTAGATGCCTTCGCCGATGTCCCCATCCCCGTCATAGTCCACCAGAGAACCTGCCAAACGGATGTCCTTGAGATCGTCGTTGCTGGATACGCCACTATGGCATACGCTGCATTCGTCCAGCTTCAACTCCAAGGTGTGTACGTTGTGGCAGCCGACGCAGCTGTCATAGCCTGCGACGTGGGTGAACTTGGCGTCATAGGCCATACCCTCATACTGGTAGCCTCCCATCGCCATACCACCTACCTGGGTGGCCGCAGCCGCGTGGTAGTGGATGTTGGTGAACCCTAGGTCTGCGCTCACCGTGTCGTCGTCAGTCAGGCCAGCGCGCTCGATAGCCCCATCAACGGATGCCGAAGAAGCGCGCCCCTGGTGACACTCCATGCAGCGCGCCTCTGGGCCAAGACCGGTGATCTCCACCCCTGAGGGGAAGATCACGCTGTCCTTAGCCAGGGTCGCCTCGTTATGACAGGCGATGCATGTGACAGTCGTCCCAATGGGAGCATCGTTATCGACAGTTCCTGCGGCTGTGCCGTCCACACCAAGGAAATCGAGGTACCCACCAGTGCTGTGGCACTTGGCGCACCCTGTGGGGACCACCGCGGGATCGTCTTCATCCCAGTGGACAAACGCCTCGGATTCTGCGTCGGCGTGCCCAGAAGAAGCCCAGTCAGCCTGGAATGGAACCTCTACACCCTCTGTAGGTTCCACCGTGGCAGGCACGATCACCGTTTCCTTCTTTGGCACAACCACAGTCACCGGCTTCTCGATGACCTCTGGTTCCGGCTGGCCACAACTGGCGACGAGTACGAGAGCTGCAATGAACATGAGCACCAACAGAACCGCTGTCTTGGTGTTCCTCATTGTCACCTCCAGTCATGAGCTTGGTCGTCGTTTTCGCATCTATCCGGTCCACTGCCAAGCAGGGCCAGTCGTAAGCACCGTGCGCAGGACCGGTGACCCAGTCTCGCGGGCAGGCCGACAACCCATCTGCTCGCCCGCACTGAGTCGCCCTACGTCTCAGTGGTTGTTGGCTCCTAGTTGCTCACCTCCTCTCCCAACGGACTCTGTCGCGCTACGCGGTGTTGGCAACCGCTGCTCTTCACCTAGCAGATGCCCCAGCACTCACCGACAAGACGGCTCTACTGATGGCACAGCAGACAGGACTCGTCCGGCCACCCAGCATGACCTTGTGGGTACGGCTCGGTGCCGGTCAGGCCGTGACAAGTCGTGCATGACTGAGCCACTTCCAGGCTGTGAGGGACCTGCGGCGCTCCTGTGACCGGCATAACCTCGTGGCATAGCAAGCAAGACTCGCTGGCAAACAATTCGTGCGAGATCGGTGCCGGCAGTGCGGCACTCTGACCGTGACAAACAACGCAGTCCGACACGTCATCCACCCCATGGGGGACAGCAGGCCTGTCAGGCAGCCAGGCAACCGGCTCTGGCTGCCAGCCTGTGGTCACTGGCAACGAGTGGCAGGTGTCGCAGTAGGACGGGATGGCTTCCTGTTGTTCGTTCACATGCTGTCCGTCATGACAGCGGAAGCACCCCGGAAAGTCGGTATGACCCACGTTGTCCGGATAGGCCTCCCAGGTCACATTCATGGCCGGAAAGATGGAGTAGCTATAGATGATCTGCAACTCGGCCACCGCCCGCTCAATCTCAACCGACTTGGCCGCGAACACCTCCGGATACTGTGAACGATAGAACTGCTGCAAGCCAGCGATCGCTTGCAGGGCCTCTGCCCGCGAGGAGTAGGACGCGGTCAGCAGCTTCACTGCCTCTCGCTTCAGGTAGGGCAGCGAGCGGTCCATACTTCCGCTTGCCAGAGCCTCGTCGATGCTACGATCAGGCTTCGCATACGCATGTCCCTCGCGATTGTGGCAATCGTAACAGTCCATGTCGCGCCGCGGAAGGGTTGCTGATTCTTCTGCGGTTAGTGGCGTCTCCACCGAGTTGTACTCTACGAGCTCGCCGTTCTTCATGATGCCAACCCACGGGATGTCCTGGAGTTCGGCATCGAGAGCCACGTAGGACACCGGGTTGTCCACATGCCAATGGACTCCGGGTTCGTCACCTGCGTCGTCACCGCTGACTCTCAGCTGCAGGTCGGTCTGCGTCTCGGTGTTCCCTTCGTTAGCGGCAAAGTAGCTGATGAGACGCACCTGATCTTCGTGCTGTGTTCCTGGAGCATGGCATTGCTCGCAGATCACACTGGCAGGTCGCTGCCGCTCCACCGGGAGCTCAATGGGGCGATCGTACCTATTGGTCAGCTGTGCGAACATCTCTACCGTGCCATAGATCTTGGCCTCGACCTTGGGCCACAGCCCTGGGCCGATGTGGCATTCACTACACTCGACATTGGCGTGATCCGAGATGAGGTGCGTAGTATACTCCGGGAAATTCGCATGACAGATCCTGCCACAGAACGCGTCAGACTCTGTAGCATGGTCGAAGTAGTACGCGCCCACGATCACCAGGACAGCAAAGACAGCTCCGCCCAGTAGCAGCACCAGGAGCCGGCGCTCCCAGGGACCTTTGCCCTCGCCAAACACCTTCCCTAGATTTCTAAGTCCGCTCATGATCTCCACCCTCCCCAGTGGGGCCATGCCTGAATCGACTCTTGGCACAGACACCCAAGATATCGGGACCTGCGGTAGCCCCTAACGGTCTCGGGCAACTGCAAAGTCAGCCAAGTCGCAGAGCGCACCTTTCGCTTCCGACTCTGGCAGGGGCGCCAGCTCCCGCTTGGCACCGACAGCGTACTGTCTGGCCTTGCGCATCGCGTATTCAAGCGCGCCCGAGTCGTGAAGCAGTTCTGTCACCCGAGCGGTGTCCCTTGCAGCCAGCACCTCCCCGGCCCGCTCGGACCCGCTGAGGGCAAACAGTGTTGCCAGACTCATCTTGCCCTGTTCCAGATCTAGGGCAACTGGTTTGCCCAGGTTCTCCCTCTCTCCGACCACGTCCAGTGTATCATCAGTGATCTGGAAAGCCATACCCAACTTCAGCCCATACCCCCTCAGAGCCACAGTGTGCTGCTCTGGCGCACTGGCGAGCAGAGCGCCCAGCTCTGCTGAGGCCGCAAAAAGCGAGGCGGTCTTTTGGCGCACAATCCGGATATAGGCATCCTCCGTCAGGCTCATGTCGCCCAGTGTCTGTGTCTCCAGGAACTCGCCTTCTACAACGTTGAGACAAGCATCGGCGATCACTCGAATGATACGAGAATCAAAATCGGCGACTATGTCAAAGAGCCTGGTGAACACAAAGTCCCCTACCAGAAGCGCCAGCGAATCCCCCAGCCTAGAGTTGATCGTTGCCCGACCGCGCCTCAGGTCACTGCCATCAATGATGTCATCGTGGATCAGCGAAGCCGTGTGCAGCAGCTCGACAGCTACCGCCAAGGGCACTGCGCGGGATATGTGCTCCCCACCGGCCGCCACGTAGGAAAGCAGCAACAATCTGGATCTAAGTCGCTTGCCTCCAGCCCTGATTATGTGCTTGCCAGCAGCCGAGAGCGACTCGATACCACTTGCGGTGGCCCTTTCCAGCTCGCCCTCTACAAGAGCCATTTCGTGGGCAGTGATCACCCCACGAACCCCATTCATAGGAACCGCGCCGCAGAGTAGGCCAGACAGATCAGTATCGCGTTCGCCAGATAGAGCTGAATTGTGCCTGCCATGGCCGGGATCAGCCTTGGCGTATCACTGTGGAAGCGCATGGCAACCTGGATGCTCTTGCGTGCCAGTGGCAGAGTCAGCAAAACCACCCACATGGTGTAGGGGAAAACGCCCATCGCGGTTCCCACAGCCACTACTGCATACACGCCGCCCAACAGAGCAATATAGCCCTTTACTGCTCGCTCTCGGCCCAAGACCACCACAAGCGTGGTCTTGCCCACTGCTTTGTCTGCGTCATGATCGGGGAACTCATTGATGTATATGAGGGCAGCGCCAAGAAACCCCATCGCCAGTCCAGCACACAGCGCCTCCTGGGTCAGGCGTTGCGCCTGCACGTAGTACGATCCTAACACGATCAAGGGCCCAGCCCCTAGGCCGGTTGCCAGCTCAGCCAGCCCGTGTCCTACGTAGTTGAGCCGGAACGGCGGAGCGTTGCTGAAAAGGGCAAGAAACATGCCAATCAAGCCCACCCAGAGCACCGGCCAGCCTCGCATCACACTCAGGTACAGGCCAATTACGCTGGCAATGATGTAGAATAACAACGACCCCGCTAGCACTTGTCTGGCGGTCAGGATCCCTTCCTGGATTGTCCTGCTGCCGCCGCTGAACGGGGTCAGCTCGCTGTTGATGGCGTCATTGCCAGACAGATGATCGAAGTAGTCATTGCCCATGTTCATGCCAGCGTTGACACAGATAATGCCGAGCACGGTGAGCAGGAGATATCCCGGATGGAATGAGCCTTCTTTCCAGGCAATCGCTGCGCCTACCAGGACAGAGGAAACCAATGAGGCAAAAAAGGGAGCTCTTGTAACCTGGAGCACGGTCTTCAGTCGCATTGCAGTCCTTCCCGTTGAGCCAGGATCATCGTTTCCTGTACGACAATTCCATGGCTGCGCTGCTGCACCTACCCGTCATGGAGCGCGAGGACCAGCGCAGGGTGTAAACCGGCCAGATCTGAACGGCAAGACTAGATCGCTGTACTACCCGAGCGACCGTCGCGTGCAACATGTGAAACCTGTCACAATCTGTCGCGATTATATCACAGCGCTAACGGACTGTCAAACAGAGCAACACGAGAGCCCTGGAAGACCGTCGGCTTCTCCCAGAGAGCAGTGTAAACCTACCCAAAGACTACCACAGCAAGGGCTGCGAACGATCTCCCAGCGACGCTGATGCGGATGAGGGCACAGAACGCGCCCTCGCTGCTAGCTGTACACGAACCCTGCCATGCCGCAGCCCAAGCACAGCAGCAATCCAGTCGTAAGGTGCAACCGGATGGTCGCGGCTTGGGTGGGAACGAGCCTTGCCGTATTGCTGTGAAAGCGAAGGGCCCCTCGAATCGCGCGGTATGCGAGAGGCACAGTGAGCAGCGCGATCAACACGGTTCCGGACATCTTGCCGAGCACAGCCCCAAGTAGAATCACCACGTACGTTCCCACCAACAGACCAACATAGCCCCAGGCCGCTCGCCCGCGTCCCAGCACGACGGGAAGCGTCTTGCGGCCAACGGTCCTGTCTGCGTGATAGTCGGGGAATTCATTGACGTAGAGCACGGCGGTGATGAGCAGGCCGATCGGGATCGAAGCCCACAGCGCTTCAAGGCTGGGGCGCTGAGCCTGCACGTAGTAGGAGCCCAGCACCACCAACGGCCCAAAGCCAATGCCCACGGCCAGTTCACCAAGACCGGGGCCCAGGGAGTACAGTCGGATGGGAGGAGCATTGTGAAAGATGGCGAGAGCAACTCCGATGATTCCCAGGCCAAGTATTGGCCAGCCCCTCACCGCGGCTAGGTACACGCCGATCACAATGCCGATGAGGTAGAAGAGAATCGACCACCTCCGTACCTGTTGTGCGGTGAGGACACCTGTCTGGATGGTCCGACTGCCCCCGCTGAAAGGTGTCAAGTCCAGGTTGATGTCGTCATTGCCGGAGAGGTGGTCGAAGTAGTCGTTGCTCATGTTCAGACCCAGGTGGATGGAGACCACACCGAGGAGCGTCAGGAGAAGATAGCCACCATGAAAGAGGCCCTCGGTCCAGGCGATCACCGCGCCCAAGGCCGCAGGCACAATGACACCGGTGGCAAACACGGCCCGGGTGACCATGACCATCGTCTTCAGTCTTCCGAACCCGCGCTTCAGGATGGGTGGCAGCACAGCGGCACTATACATTGAACTCCTGATGGTGTCAAACCTTTTGCCACGCCAGCCAGATGACGGCTAGTACTCGGCTGGCAGTTCCTTGAGCTGCTCATAGCTAAAGACAGGACCCTGCTTGCAGACGTACGCACTGCCGATGTTGCACCGCCCGCACTTGCCCAAGCCGCACTTCATCTTCATCTCGAGCGTGGTGATGACCTGGTCAGGCGTAAAGCCCATCCTCTGCAAAGACACCAACACAAACTTGATCATGATCGGCGGGCCGCAAGTAATCACCACTGCGTTCTTCGGCGAGGGGCCAACCTGCTCGAGCACCGTCGGGACAAAGCCGATTTCTCCCTCCCAGGTCTCATCTTCACCACCTGGGTCGACGGTGAGAACGGTGTTTAGCCGTTTCATCTTCACCCATTCGCTCAGCTCTCGCTTGTACACCAGATCGGCCGTGCTCCTGGCCCCGTAGACAATGGTAATGTCCCGGAAGTTCTTCCTGGTATCGATGCAGTTCCAGACCAGAGACCTCAGAGGCGCCAGCCCGATCCCTCCGCCGGCGAAGATCAAGTTCTTGCCGCGCATCTCCTGCAGCGGGTCTCCCACATTCAGCTCATGAAACGCGTTGGTGACCCTTCCCACTCGCTTGATGCTGCACTCGATGTATTCCTTTCGAGTCGGCGAATTGGAGATACAGAACGGAGCTTCTCCCTGGCCAAAGACGGAGTATAGACCGAACTGCCCAGCACGGAAATCGAACCGCTCCTTCACATCGTCATCCGCGAAAGCCAGCCTGAAGGTCTTGACGTCTGGCGTCTCTTCAATGATCTCGTTGATCGTCATGCAATGTGGCAGATAGAGGCTATCCATCGACGTTACTCCACTGCTCTCTCTAGCGCCTTGGTGATATCAACGCCTGCGGGACAGTACTGGATGCACCTTCCGCAGCCAACGCAGAGGACCCGACCAAAGTTCTCGGGATAGTACTTGAACTTGTGCATCAGCCGCTGGCGATAGCGACTGAAATGAGTTGGACGGGGTTGATGCGCAGCCATCTCCGTAAAGTCCTGGCGGGCGCAGGAATCCCACAAGCGCACCCGAATGGCGTGGGCGGGATCTCCTTCATCCTGAATGTCAAAGCAGTGGCAGGTCGGACAGAGGAAAGTGCAGACGGCGCAGTCCACACATTGCTGGGTGAGCGACTCCCACTGAGGGCTGTCAAAGTCCAGCGCCTCGCGCAGCCGATCTGCGTCGACCTCCTTGGTGACCTGTGCTCGCCACTCGTCCTCCAGCCGCGCCCGCTCCTGATTGTGTTGCTCGTCACTTTCCTCAAAGAACTGGGTGTACTTCTCTACCAAGGCCTTGCCGCGCTTGGTGATGATCAGTACATGATAGGCATCACGGAGCGGTGTTAGCAGCAGGTCTGAACCCTCGATCCCTGCGGGCGAACCACCCAACGAGACACAGAAGCAATCCTTGGGCGGCGGGTCACATGCCAGCGAGATGATGACGGTCCTTTGCCTCTGCTGGAAATAGGACGAGTCCTGGTAGTCCCACCCGAACAGCTTGTCCAAGACGGGCAGGCTCGCCACATCACATGGCCTGGCCGCCACGATCACCCTTGGAGCGTCGGAGGAGGACGCAGGGACCAGTTGCAGCCCGTCCTCCGTGCGGCGAGACTCAAAAAGGACTTCCCTTGGGGGGAAGAAGAATCCCTTCAGTGACTGCGTGGGCTTGTCGTCGCTCAGGTGAAGCTCCGCACCCGAACGGATCTGCCCATACGCCAGATCGCTCGCTGGAGCAATTACCTCATGCTCTTCTAATAGAGCATCCACCAGCGGAGAGAGCTTCTCGCGCTGGAGTAACTTCGCCTCCATGCCATTCTCCTCGCCTTCACCTGATAAAGTCGTCTGGGTCGTCAGGTCGGAAGCTGTGTAGCGCGGGTTTTGTTTCTACATCTGCCCCCGCCCTATAGCCGTAGGCTTCCTCCACTTCACCGGCCATCTTAACAGCAAGCAGGCTCAGCGGGATGTCGACTGGGCATACGCGATCGCACTCGCCGCAGTCTGTGCAGCGACCCACCAGGTGAAGAGCTCGAATGATGTTCCAGGTTCTGTTGTTCCCGGGGGATGGGGACCTCCCAAACCACTGCGGCTGATTCTCGTCGCTGATACACTGTTCACAGTAGCAGAAGGGACAGACCTGACGACAGGCATAGCAACGGATGCACCGGGAGAACTGCTCCTCCCACCAAGCCCAGCGCTCGGATGCGCTCATCTCTTCGATCTCACGCACCTGCGCCATGATCCTTGCGCGCGTTTCCTGATCCTCTTCGATCTGACCCACCAACACATCAGGCTCGATGCCAACCGGAGTCCCGTCCAGTATGCCGAGAATGATCAACTTGTCACGCGCGAACTGGTGTTCCTGGATCAAACCCACAATGCTGCGCAACGTCGCCGGGGTGGCCACCATCGCCACCCGTGGTCTCTTGTCCTCTGCCACAAAGCGCGAGGTCAAGTAGCCCTCCTGTCCTACAAGATACTTGGCCAGGTTGTGGAAGCAATGCTCGTCAAACATCAGGCGATCGACCTGAGACACATCAGTTATGAAGCACGGGGTGGCTACCTCTTCATCCGATCCTTGCTCGTAGCCGATGACCACGTCTGCTCGCTCATCCTGCAGCAGCTTGCGTGCTTCTGTTCGAATGTTCTTTGTGATCTCTTTCATCCAATATCTCCTGAGGAACCAGGTACTGCAATCAGGTACGGATGGGCCCGAGGCTCTTTATGTCCTCGGTGACCTCTTCGACCACTTCTGCCCATTTTGGGCCTTCGCTCGCAGAGACCCAACTCATCTGCACCCTCTTGGGGTCGATTCCGAGGAATTCGAGCAGCTTGAAGAGCATCAGCATCCTGCGACGGGTGTAGTAGTTCCCTTCCGTGTAGTGGCAGTCGCCGGGGTGGCAGCCAGAGACGAGCACCCCATCCGCGCCTCTCTCCAGGGCCTTTACGACCAACTTGGGATCAATGCGACAGGAGCAGGGCACGCGAATGATCCTGACGTTGGCCGGGTATTTGATGCGGCTCCCGCCTGCCAGATCTGCCCCGGCGTAAGAGCACCATTTGCAGAGAAAAGCAACAAGCTTGGGCTCGTAGCCCTCGGCGTGCTCTGCCCTATCTGCTGTCTGCACGGTCTCGCTCTCTTGGGTCACGTTCAAACTACTCCTCCATACTGATCACTCAATTGCATTGAGCGGGTCCGTCAGACCGCCAGCAATTCGGCCAGAATCTGCTCGTGGCTGAAGCCAGCCAAGTTCGGCGCTCCAGCTCTGCAGACCACAGTACAGTTCCCGCATCCGTGGCACAGGCTCTCAATCACGTGCGCCACTGGTCTATTCTCTCTGGTCATCGCGTCCCGAATCTCTACTTCCTCGATAGCACCGAAGGGACAGACCTCCTGGCAGGCAAAGCAGCCGCTGCACAGACTGGTGTCAATGCTCGACACCATGGGCTCACCGGTCAAGACATCGCTGCTGAACAAAGCGAGTGCCTTGGCCGACGCTGCAGATGCCGTGGCGACTGTATCAGGGATATCCTTGGGAGCCTGGCACGCCCCAGTCAGAAAGACGCCACTTGTCACCGTCTCCACGGGAGCGAGCTTGGGATGGCCTTCAGTGAACAGGTGGTTCTCATCATAGGGGATGCCCAGCATCCGAGCGACGTCCACTGCATCGTCCCGCGCAATCAAGGCCGTAGCGAGTACTACCAGATCCGCCTTGATCTCCACCTGGGTTCCCGACAGCGTGTCAGCACCGCGCACTACCAGCTGGCCGTCCTCTTCAAAGATGCGGGACACCCTACCCCTCAAGTAGTTGACACCGAACTCTTCCTGGGCCCTGCGCACAAACTCCTCATAGTTCTTCCCGGCTGCCCTAATGTCCATATAGAAGACATAGGCCTGACCGTCGGGGTTGTGTTCCTTGAACAACAGACCATGTTTGGCGGTATACATGCAGCACAGTCGCGAACAGTAAGCAACGCCCTTGGCTCTGTCGCGCGATCCCACACAAGCGACAAAGACCACGGTCTTGACTTCCTTGCCATCCGAGGGACGGAGTATCCTTCCCCCAGTCGGGCCAGACGAGTTTACCATCCGCTCGAACTGCAGGCCCGAGATCACGTCCTTCAACTGTCCCGCGCCGTACTCTTTGTACGCCGAGTGGTCAAAGGTGGTAAAGCCCGTCGCCACAATGATGGCGCCGAACTCCTCCTCGATCACCTCGTCTTCCTGCTCAAAGTCCACCGCACCTACTTCACACGAGGTCTCACAGATCCTGCATTTGCCGCGCTGGAACCACAGGCAGTTGTCGCGATCGATGACCGGCACACGTGGCACAGCCTGCGGAAACGGGATGTGGATGGCCTTTCGCATGCCGAGATGCTGATCGAATTCCGACGACACCCTCTTCGGACACTTTTGCCAGCACGTGCCACAACCGGTGCACTTGTCCGCATCTACAGAACGCGCTCGCAAGCGGATCTTGGCAACATAGTTTCCAACGTAGCCCGTAACCTCTTCGACCTCAGCGTGGGTGTAGATCTTGATGTTTGGATTGCGGGACACTGCCACCATCTTGGGCGTCAGAATACACGCCGCACAGTCCAGGGTGGGGAAGGTCTTGTCGAACTGTGCCATTCTCCCGCCAATGGAGGGCTCTCGCTCGACAATGACCGCCTCATAACCTGCCAGCCCGACGTCAATAGCCGCCTGGATACCGGATATGCCCCCACCTATAATCAGCGCTCTGCGCGTGACGGGAATGGTACTCGCGACCAGCGGCGCGTTGTGAGCTACCTTGGCAACTGCCATTCCTATCAGGTCGAGCGCCTTTTCAGTGGCTTCCTCCCGGTCAGTATGAACCCAAGAACACTGCTCGCGGATGTTCGCAATCTCCAGCATATAGGGGTTCAGTCCCTCGTTCTCCAGGCAGCCACGAAAAGTCGGCTCATGCAAGCTGGGAGAGCACGCAGCCACAACCACCCGATCCAAGTCATGCTCCTTGATTGCTTCAGCGATCAGCTTCTGTCCCGGGTCAGAGCACATGTATTTGTAGGTTGTCGAATAGGCAACTCCCGGCAGATCCGCCGCAAGCTCCGCAACCTTCTCAACGTCTACGGTGCTCGCAATATTGCTTCCGCACCAGCAGACGAATACTCCGATCCTAGTCATGCCGTTTCCTTTCTCTTGTCCAGGCCCTTGGCTGCGAGCAGCTTCGACGGGCTCGTAATGTGTTTGCTCATACCCAGCTCTTTGGGCTCGAGCCCCAATGCGAGGCCCACGAGCTGAGTGAAGTAGAGGATGGGAACACCAAACTGTGTCTGGTACTGCCTGTTGATCTGCGCCTGTCGCATGTCCAGGTTCGAGTGGCAGAGTGGGCAGGCGACGACAATACAGTCTGCACCCCTATCGCAGGCCGACTGCAGGATATCGCGGCACAGCTTTAGAACCACATCAGTCCTGGTCAGGCTCAAGCTCTGGCCACAGCACTCGGTCTTGTTGGGCCAGTCCAGCGCTTTCGCACCCAGAGCGGCAGCCAACTCATCCATAGCGGTCGGATTCTCTGGGTCGTCAAAGGCGACGATTTCCGGAGGCCTCGACAGCAGGCAGCCGTAGTAGCCGACCACCCTCAGATCGGACAGTTCCCTGGTAACCTTCTCGCGCAGTGCATCAAGGCCATACTCATGGACCAACACGTCTAGCAAATGGCGGACTTGACTTTCCCCGCTGTACTCGGTGCCAACAATCTCATTCACCTGAGCGCGGTGGCCGTCATCGGATACCATTTGCGCATTGGCCACTCTAAGTCGGCTGTAACAGGCCGCACAGCACACCAGCGTGTCCAGGCCCATGTCTTTGGCAATCACCAGATCGCTTACCGGCAATGCCAGCGACAACAACTCTGAGGTCATGTGCGCAGATGAAGCCCCGCAGCAGACCCAATTGGGAATCTCCTCAAGTTCAATACCCAGAGCCTCGCAGACCGCTTTGGTGGAGATATCGTATTCCTTGGCGGTCGCGTGAAGCGAGCAGCCTGGATAGTAGGCGTATTTCATTACAGTCTGTCCTCCGGTGATTTCAGTCCTCTGCTGTTCAAAATTGGGTGGCGGTCACCATGCTGGGCGCACGCGACTCGCTCGCAACCCATTCCCCAGTAGAGCCACGTGTAGAACGAAGGAACCCGGCATACATAAGCACCGCGCCCAGCAGTTCACCAAGGTACAAGTATCCGCTCAGCCCGAGCCGGCTGAACAGGCCTCCCAGGCCTGGAGCCAGCGCTCCGACGGCGATCAGAATGTTGCCAATGACACGGTTCGGCATAATACCGCGACGCCAGCCAGATGCTGAACACAGTTGACTAGGTCGGTTTCTAGGACCGTACATGAGTGTGCCCCGCATCGGAAGGAGCACTAACATGATCCGGGCTGACCGACCGCACTATCTGATGCGGCAGCTCGTTCGGCAGCGGCCCGTGCCCGCTCGAACTCTGCCTCGCGGGCCTTGGCAAAGAGCTCCTTGATCTGCCTGCCGCCAACCCTTGGGGGCAACAGCGAGAGTTTTCCTTTCAAGAGCAGCTTGGGCGCCATCAGCATGTCTTTGAGATAGTGCCCGCTGAGAACGTTGTAGAGCGCCGCCATGGCCATCTCAAACTGCCTCCCAAACTGCCTGACGTTGCCCAGGAAGATGCGGTGGAATAGTGGAATCTCCGGCTCCGGCGACCTGATGCCCTCCGAGTAGGCCATGCCTCGCAAAGCATCCGCGACTCTGGCAAAATCGACCTCTTGTGGGCAACGAGTGCCACAAGTTTTACAGGACGCACAGAGCCAGATTGCCTTGCTGGACAGGACCGCATCGCGCATGCCGAGCTGTATTCCCCGCAAGATCTGATTGGGAGGATAGTCCATGGCAAATGCAGTGGGGCAGCCCGCCGTGCATTTGCCGCACTGATAGCAGTCAGCTATTCTCTGGCCACTGAGCTCCCCGACCTCACGCGAGAAACTCAGCTGTGCTTCAGTATGTGGTAACAACCAAGTCATCCTATCGCCTCTCTAGCTATTTGGTTCGACGCAACTACCCAGCATAGCAGAAACGCCCGCCAAACGGTAGCGCCGAATGGCGCGCCAAGACCGAGCCATTTGGCGGGGTTCGGGCTGACCGTCGACGGCGACGTCACCCTCGCCTCGGCGCCCAGCGCCGAACACAGCGCTCCTATCCGCGCCGCTGTGAACATCCGTACGGAGGGCAGGCAGGGAAGCTACACCTTGGCGAGCACATTGGCTGGCGAGACCACGAGCCGTCCCAGACCGAGCCGCCCGCGGTCAACCCCAAGAGCCAGGCCTAGCAGTTGGGTGAAGTACAGGACAGGCAAGGCCAGCTTGGTCCCCAGCTGTCGCTCGACCTGTGACTGATAGGCGTCCAGCGCCATCTGGCACATGGGGCAGGCCACAGCTATGCACTCTGCTTCCGCCTCTTTTGCCTGCATGAGGAGCTGACCCGTCAAATCCACAGACACATCGGTATGCGACAGCAAGATTGCCCCGCCGCAGCACTTGGTCTTGGCCGGATAGGGCACAACTTCTGCCCCCAGCGCTTCCAGCAGGCGGTCAAGGCCCTGAGGATCCTCGGCGTCGTCAACCGGCTGCTTTGCAGCCGGGCGGGTAAGGACACAACCGTAGTAGGGTGCTACTTTGAGCCCATGAAGCGGCCTGGGCAACTCCGCCAGTCCATCCAGGCCAACATCCTCCAGCAGGATATACAAAGGATGCTTGACTGCTGTGACTCCCTTGAAAGAACGGCGCTGCAAGCTGCCGTTGATCCTTTCCCTTAGGTCAGCATCCTCCTTGAGCTCCTCGTCAGTGGTTCGCAGGTTCTTGTAACATCCGCTACAAGGGACTGCAACCTCCAAGCCTGTCTCCTCGGCAATGCTCAGGTTGCGCGCTGCCAGTGCCATGGCCAGAAGCCTATCGACGCTGGTCGCGTGGACCGTTCCGCAGCAGCTCCAATCCTCCATCTCAACAAGCTGGATATCCAGCCGCTCGCACACTGCCTTCCAGGATATGTCATACTCTGCGGCGCTAGCGTGCAGGCTGCAGCCAGGATAGTAGGCGTATTTCAACTTCGTCCCCCTCCGTTGCTCCTGATGCGTGCGGCAATATCGCTCAGCTCATCGGTGTCGTTGATGCGCTCAGGCCGCAGGCCGATCTTGCCCTTCCTGAGCATGGTAAGCCCCAGTCCAGCCTGCTTGAGGAGGGCGCTGACGCCGGCCTGAGACATGTAGTAGCGAACGAGCACTTCCGGCTCATACATTCGCCCGTAGCGCTGCAGGACTTCCACAAAGACCCGACTAAACTTGGCTTCCTTGTCCGTAGCCAGCCCCTTCGCTATGGATAGATTGCGAAGGCCTGCCATTACATCGGTCACTTGGACTCCCTGCGGGCAGCGTGCCGTGCACGAGTAGCAGGATACGCAATACCAGAGGTCATTGCTCCGCAGAACCTTGTCGGCCATACCGAGGCGGATCATCTGCATGATCCTGCGCGGCCCATGTTCCATTCTGCCGATCGTGGGACAGGATCCGGAACACATGCCGCATTGGAAACAATAGACCAAGTCGAGCTTGCCCACCTGCTTGGCAACCTCGTCTCTGAATCTAGCGTCCAGGTCAGTGATCGTCAGCGATGACCCAGTGCTACTGGCTTCCATCTCTAATCTCCCGGCGAGAGCACCGTCGTAGTGGAAGGGCCCTGCCTCTGGCTAGGACGATGGCCATAGACCCTTCTCCCGCAACAGTGGCTCCGCGCTGACAAAGTTTTTGTCCAGGCCCAGCACGGTTGGCGGCAGCCCGAAGGCCAGTCCCATGAGCTGTGTAAGGTATAGAATCGGCATATCATAGGTCTGGCCATAGCGCTCTCCGATGCGCGGCTGGCGCATATCGAGATTGGCCTGACACAGAGGGCAAGCGACTACAACAACCTCTGCCCCCACCGCCTTGGCATTATCCAACACCTTGTGACTCAGGTCCATGGCGATGGGCAATTGGGTGAACTGCAGTGACACCCCACAACACTCGGTCTTGTACGACCAATCGAGCGTCTCGGCCCCCAGGGCTTGCACCACATGATCCATACCCATCGGATACTCGTACTCCGTGGCTCCCGTGAGTTCGGGCGGGCGGGTTACGACGCAGCCGTAGTAGCACGCCACCTTCAAGCCATTGAGAGGTTGGGTAACGGCTGCGGCGATTCTCTCAGTACCCACTCGCTCGCTGAGGGTGGTTAGCAGATGCTCGACCTGCAGCTCGGGCGAAGGTGCATAGTTCAGCTTGGCCGAGACCCGCTCTCTCAGGTCCTGATCGGCGGCGACGTCGTGCATCGCAGTCAGAAAACGAATGTAGCAGGAGGGACAGGGCACCGTAACCGCCGACTGACCGCTCCGCTCGATCAGCTCCAGGCTCTGCAGTGGCATGACCGTGGAAAGAAAATGATCCGTGGAGTGTGCAGGAGTCGTTCCACAGCACACCCAACCACTCGGTTCAACCAGCTCGAGGCCGATCTTGTCGGCAACCGCTCTGGTGGACATGTCGAACTCTTTTGCCGTGCCGTGCAGACTGCAACCCGGGTAGTAGCCCACAGTGACCGAGGCTTCCCCTTCAGCTGCTGGACGACCATGCTTCGCAGAGCGGGACAGCGGCGGCAGCGGCGTGAGCTTTCGCGTCTTGACCATTCTCAGTGCCAGCGGCACATCCTCGATGAGCTGCTCGCGATCAAGTTCCCCCGACAACAACATGCGCAGGTATAGCTCAGCCATCAGGCCAGCCTCGTACATCCTGCCAAACATCTTGATGCCGCGGAGTGCAGCGGTATAGAACATGGGCATACTTCGAACCGCTGGCCTGATGCGCTCCTGGGCGGCCATTATCCGCAATACGTCCACAATGCGTGGCACACTCAGTCCTTGCGGACAGCGGGTAGAACAGGCCTCACAGCCAGCACAGAGCCAGATGGTCTTAGAATTGAGCACTGCCTCTTTCTGGCCTAGTTGCACCGCCCTGAGCAGACGGTGGGGAGTCAGGTCAAAATAGTCCGCCACCGGGCATCCGGCGGTGCATTGTTTGCACTGGTAGCACAGGCAGACGTTCTCTCCACAGCTCGCCTCAATCTGGTGCGCTAGCTCGTTCTGATAAGTGATTGTCATTACGTTCTCCACAGTTTCACTGTCGCCACGATTGGTCATTGGCTAGCTGCTCCCTAGTACTCGCTTGGTAGCTTCTGCAGCTGCTCCAAGGTGAACACCGGCCCGTCCTTGCACACGTGCTTCTCCCCAATGTTGCAGCGCCCACACTTGCCGATGCCGCACTTCATGCGCATCTCCAGTGAGTTCAGAACTCGGTCCGGAGGGAAGCCCAGTTCCTCCAGCACGGGGAGAGAGAACTTGATCATGATCGGTGGGCCGCAAACCACGGCCACCGCGTTCTCTGAGCTGGGAGCTGCTTCCTTGAGGATCGTTGGCACATACCCAACTAGCCCTGTCCACCTCTCATCACCGGCGTCTACCGTCACATGGAGCTTCACGTCGTCTCGCTGGCCCCAGGCGTCAAGATCATACTTGTAGATCAGTTCGCCAGGGCTCCGCGCACCATAGATCACAGTCAGTTCACCAAAGCGCGCTCGATTCTCAGGATGCAGGATGTAGTTGATCAAGGAACGCAGCGTGGTGAAGGCAAACCCGCCGGCAACAATAACCACATTGCTGCCTTCGAGTAGCTCCATGGGGAAACCATTGCCGTATGGCCCCCGTACGCCCATCGCGGCCCCTTCCTCGCAACTGTGCAGCACGCCGGTCACAACCCCCGCCCGCTTCACCGTGAACTGCAACAAGTCCTCGTCCATGGGCGAGGAGGCGATGCCGATGGGACACTCACCTGCGCCCAGCACTGACAGCTCAGCGAACTGACCACAACGGAAAGCAAATGCCTCCCTATCTGCCTGGTTTCTGAAGACGAGCTCGAAGGTCTTGATGTCCCGTGCTTCGTTCTCGACTGTGATCTTACGGATGATGACTGGATAGGGGAGATACGGATTGTGCGCCATTCTCTCAGCTCGCCTCGATAGCTTCTATTACTTCGCGGATGTCCAGGTTCACGGGGCACTTGCTGACGCAGCGCCCGCACCCGACGCAGGCCACCATCTCGAAGTTGTCAACAAAGTAGCGAAACTTGTGCATCACCCTCTGTCGCATTCTTTCCTGACCCGACGGCCTGGGATTGTGCCCCGAAGCATGCAGAGTGAACAATGTAAACTGGCAAGAGTCCCAGTTGCGCACGCGCCGTCCGCCGCCCCGCGTGCTCTCGTCCACGATATCAAAGCAGTGGCAGGTAGGACACAGGTAGGTGCAGGTGGCACACCCCAGACATTTCTGGTGCACCTCGGCCCAGAAGGGATCATCATACATCACGTCCAACTTGGCCTTGAGGCCTTCAGTAGACGGACCCGATACAGCCTGCTCGGCACGAGCGACGATTTCGGCCTTGAGACGCTCGTCTTCTTCGACGGCCTCGCGGAGGAATGAATTGCCCTCCGCCAGCGCCTGCCCGCGCTCCGTCACTGCCTCCACCAGGTACCGGTCCCCCAGGTCTGTCAGCAACAGATCCAGACCTTCGACTGCAAACGGCCCGCCACCCACGGCAGTGCAGAAACAGGTGCTCACCGGGCGGTCGCAGCCCAGCCCGATGACGACGGTATTCTCGCGGCGCCTGGTGTAGTATGGGTCCTGGTAGTCATCAGAGTTGAACACCTGGTCGAGCACAACCAGGCCGGCCGCATCGCAAGGCCGAATGCCAAAGATCAGCCGGGACTCTTCCTCCAGTGGCACAGCCGTGACCTCGCCGCCCTCGTAGGTGAACAGCGTCTCCGAGCGAGGGAAGAACACCTGTTTCGGAGGCACATCGGAGTTGCCAGATCCGAGGTCCGCCTCTTCCCCGCTGTCAAGCGGTTCAAAGCTAACGAGATCGTTTCGCCTGACGGGCGCGAACACTCGATATTCCTTGCCCAAGTCGGAGAGGAAAGCTGCTATGTCACTCTTGTCCAATGTCCAATTACTCATCGCCAGATTACGTGCCTCCAATTGACGACAGCAGGTCGTGATCTGCTGTACCTCATTCTCTACTTGATGAACTTGTCGGAGTCGTCCTGTCGGTAGGAGCCTAAGGCTGGAGCGGCTTCCACGTCCATGCCTGGCTCATAGTCGAAGAGTTCGCGCACATCCTTCTGCAGCTTTCTGCTGAGTGTTCGCAGATCAATGCCCATTGGACAAGCCCGGGCGCAAGCTCCGCAGTCGAGGCACCGACCGGCGACGTGATAGGCGCGTACCAGGTGAAAGGCCATGACATCGGACAGCTCGTCGCTCTTGGCGAACCACGACGGTTGAGTCTGATCGACAAAGCACTCGGGACAGTAACAGCTTGGACAGGCCTGACGACAAGCATAGCAGCGGATACAGCGGCTGAACTCGCTGCTGAAGTAAGCCCAGCGCTCATCCGCTGTCTTCGCCTCCAGCTCGCGAACTGCCACAAAGACGTCTTCTCCGTCTTCTGCTTCCACGAGCTCCCCAATGAGGATGTCGTACACGGGTGGATTCCGATGACGGCAGGTGGCGCAGCTGTCATTCCACACAGCCTGCAGCTCAACGCTCTCCTCGAAATCGGTCCCGTGAATGACCAGATGCCCTTGGGTAATCTGGCCGTCGAACGCATCGCGCCCATCCAGGAGCTCCTCAACCTTCCGGCGGTCAACCACCCCTTGACAAGGAACCCCAATGATGACCACGTCCCCCCTCGGAACCTGGCGCTCAACAATCTCGTTGACTATAGAACGCGCATCGCAGCCTTTGGCGACAATCGCCACCTTGCCATCCGCTTGGTGAAGGTATGTGGCCAAGTTGTTCTCGCAGTGCGGATTCCACACCAGCCGCTCCACTTGCTCCGGGTCACGGACGAAACAAGGCCTGGCGCGCAACGGCACAGTGCCGCGCTCGTAACCGATGACTTGCTGAACCTGGCCCTCCGCCAGCAACTGGCGCGCCTTAGCTCGCAACAACTCCTCGAGTTCACTCATTTGACCAGCCTCGTTTGACCAATCGCTCAGCAGGGCCCAGGGCCTTTACCGTCTCAACAACATCCTTCACCACCCGTGCAAACTTCTCTCCCTCGGCGGCCGATACCCAGGAGAAGTTGACTCTGCCGGGCTCGATACCCACGAATTCGAGCATGCTCTTCAGCAGCGCGAAGCGGCGGCGGGCATAGTAGTTACCGCTGATATAGTGGCAATCACCGGGATGACAACCGGAAACCAGCACGCCATCCGCCCCATGCTGTATGCTCTTGATGATGTAGAGCGGGTTCACCCGGCTTGAGCACGGTACGCGCACGATACGCACGTTTGGCGGGTATTGGATGCGGCTAACTCCAGCCAGGTCGGCGCCGGCATAGCTACACCAGTTGCACAGAAAGGCGATGATCTTGGGTTCCCAGTCAGCTTGTGGCTCAATCGCAGCGGACATACGCTCTCCTCAGAACCATCCAGAATACGCGATAAGCGGCCGCGCAAGGTGCATGTGATCCTCCCTTGTTCTAAAGAGCATTGATGGCGGCCACGATTTGGGCGTCGGTGAAACCTTGTAGGTCCAGGGCTCCCGAGCGGCAGCCAGCCACACACGCCCCGCAGCCTTTGCACAGGGCTTCGTTGATCTGCGCGGCCATGATGCCGCGTCGCTCATCGACCACCGTGACCTGGATTGCCTTGTAGGCACAGGTCAGCTCACACAGGGCACAAGCACTGCAACGGGCGAGATTAACCCGGGGAATCGTCCCTTCAACCTCAATTTGCTCTTTCGTGAGCACCGTGCACGCTCGAGCAGCGGCCGCGTGGGCTTGCGTGATGTGTTCGCTCACAAACTTGGGCGCATGTGCCAGGCCACAGAAGAACACTCCCTCGGTTGCAAAGTCCACAGGACGCAACTTAGCATGGGCCTCCATGAAGAAGCCATCGTCGTTCAGCGGTATCTTCAGCATCTGACCAAGCGCCCGGTTCCCCGGTGGTGGCTCGACTGCCACACTCAGAACTACCAAGTCAGCGTCAAGCACCACATCTGCACCCATCGCCTCGTCCCAAACCTGCACCGTCAGCAAGTCACTGCCGGCAGCCTTCCCCTTGGTGACAACTGGTTTGCGGTCGACGTCGAATGGTATGAAGATAACGCCTTGCTCCCTCGCCTGCCGATAATAGTCCTCGCGGAAACCATAAGTCCTTATGTCGCGATACAGCACAAACACGTCTGTGTCAGGACTGGCTTCTTTGATCCTCAGGGCGTTCTTGATTGCCTCTGAACAACAGATGCGGCTGCAATAGGGCCTCTCAGGCTCACGTGATTCAACACACTGAATCATCACAACGCGTCTGCGGTCTTGTGACTGTGCCCCCTGCCCCTGCCACGTGCCCTTTTCCAGCATGGCCTCAAGATCCAACTGGGTCACCACTCGCGGGTCTTTGCCATACAGGTATGACGTCGGCTTGTTCTCCTGTCCACCGGTCGCCACAATGACGACGCCGTGCTCCAGCGCAACGGGCTCATTCCGACCATTCCCGGAGGCTAGACTAGTCCGGAAGTTGCCCACAAAGCCCGTGATGTCCTCAAT
>SMTZ1_10010831_pt1 | contig 22783 bp, 26 predicted proteins | sample DeeMarSWOR136_30_FD_25667 | JGI IMG/M metagenome (IMG submission 25667) | reverse complement strand
AGCCGTCCCTCTCCTCTCTTCAGGCACCAAGTCAGCCACAAAGGCACGGGCTACTCCCTCCGCCAATCCGTAATAAACTCCGTAAAATCCAAACAATATCCATACTTGCCACGAAACAGAGGTCAGGGCGAAGCCAAGATAAACCAGAGCATAAATCAACCAGCCTAGAAGGATGATTCGCCTTCTTCCCAACCTGTCGGACAGTATTCCAGCCGGCATTGAGAGTGAAGCGTAAACGAAGTTAAACAGCACCAGCATTAGAAGTATATAAAGAACGGAATTGTCCAGGTTCTGCGCTCGAAGGATGAGGAAGGCATCGCTGGAGTTGCCCAGTGTGAATAAGAAGATAATAGACAGGAAAATCCAGAACCGTCTATCTAACCCGAATGTAAGTTTTCCTACTTTACTTATAGGAACGGCAATTCGTGGTGTTGCTTTTTTCTCCCGTTCTGTAATGAAGAAAAACATGAACAAAGCTATCACCGCGGGGATAATGCCAATTAAAACCAATTGCTGGTAGGTAGCTCGACTGAGCTCCAGAGTTCCACCCTGCCACAGAAAAACAACGACTGCCGCGGAAATAATGCCCACAACAGCGCCGAAGGTATCCATGGCGCGGTGAAGTCCGAAAGCCTTCCCCCTTTGCTCCGGAGTTACTGAATCTGCCACCAGGGCATCCCGGGGAGCGGTTCGGACACCCTTGCCCAGCCGGTCAGTAAACCGCACTCCAAGCACCAGTCCCCAGGTCGAAGCAATATACATGAGCGGCTTGACAGCAGTGGATAATCCGTAGCCAAGAACAGTTAGCCCTTTTCTTTTTCCCATCCTATCGCTCAGCCATCCGCTGAGGATTCTGAATAGAGACGCAGTGGCATCAGCCACTCCTTCAATTAAACCAATGACCGTTGTCGCCGCCCCCAATACATTCAACAGAAACAACGGGAGAAGGGTGAAAATCATCTCACTGCTGACATCGGTGAGAAAACTGACCAATCCTAAGAAGAATACATTGGGGTTAAGACCAAAAATTTGCTTTGATTTCACGCAAGTGGTATTATAGTAATACACAACCGTCAAAATAAGAACAGTTTACTTATTTGACACCAGAAAGCTGGTGGAATATAGTGTTGTGTTTTGTACTTTAAAAACTGAATAGGTTTTGCGTTCATCCTGGCGCAGGTCAAGGGAAAAAGAGCATAGGGTGGATGCCTTGGCATCAGCAGCCGAAGAAGGGCGCGGCAAGACTGCGAAAAGCCTCAGGGAGCTGTCTAGCAAGCTTAGCTGGGGATTCCCGAATGGGGCAACCCGCTCAGGTAGAACCTGAGCACTCGCGTTCAGCGAGGGGCAACCGGGCGAACTGAAACATCTAAGTAACCCGAGGAACAGAAATCAACGAGATTCCCTTAGTAGTGGCGAACGAACGGGGAACAGCCCAAACCAGAATAGCTCAGTGGTCTTGGAGCCTAAGCTGTTCTGGGGTTGTAAGGCACAGGGAGATGGATTCCAAGGTCCATCACAAAGTTACCAAATTCCATTCTAGCGTAATGTTTCTGGAAAGGGCAACCATAGAGGGTAACAGTCCCGTAAGCGAAAGAATGGAATCTTTGCTTGTGTTCTTGAGTACCACGGGACACGAGAAATCCCGTGGGAAGCTGGGGAGACCACTCTCCAAGGCTAAATACTGCTGATGACCGATAGTGAACCAGTACCGTGAGGGAAAGGTGAAAAGCACCCCTAGAGGGGAGTGAAATAGAACCTGAAACCCTATGCTTACAAGCAGTCAGAGGTTTGCTTCGGCAGACTGATGGCGTGCCTATTGAAGAATGAACCGACGAGTTGATCTATGTGGCTAGGTTAAGCAACTTACGTTGCGGAGCCAAAGCGAAAGCGAGTCTGAATAGGGCGCAGCTTGGTTCGCCAAGCAGGTCGCATGGATCAGACCCGAAACCGAGTGATCTACCCATGGCCAGAGTGAAGCTCAAGTGAAATTGAGTGGAGGCTCGAACTTAAGAGTGAGACAAAACTCTAAGATGAGCTGTGGGTAGTGCAGGTGAAATGCCAAACGAACTCGGAAATAGCTGGTTCTCCCCGAAATGCATTTAGGTGCAGCCTCAGGAAGTAATTTATGGAGGTAGAGCTCTGGATAAGCCAGGGACCGTGAGGTTACCGAACTTAACCAAACTGCGAATGCCATAAATGTAATCCTGGGAGTGAGACTACGGAGGATAAGCCCCATAGTCGAGAGGGAAACAGCCCAGACCATCAGCTAAGGTCCCTAAACGCAAGCTAAGTGGGGAAGGAAGTAGTGTTGCAAAAACAGCCAGGAGGTTGGCTCAGAAGCAGCCACCCTTTAAAGAGTGCGTAACAGCTCACTGGTCGAGTGGCGCTGCGCCGAAAATATAACGGGGCTCAAGCTTGCTACCGAAGCTATGGGCTTCTTGATTTTATCAGGGAGCGGTAGGGGAGCGTTGTCACAGCTGAGAAGTTTTGGCGTAAGCCAAGGTGGAGTAGTGACAAGTGAGAATGTCGGTATGAGTAGCGTAAAGGCATGTGAAAACCATGCCCACCGAAAACCTAAGGTTTCCTATGCAACGTCAATCGGCGTAGGGTTAGCCAGGCCTAAGCCAAACCCTAATGGGGCAGGCGATGGACAATGGGTTAATATTCCCATGCTACTTAGCTTTTGCTTTAAGGCAAAGGGGGGACCCAGGAAGGTAGGTTGAGCATACCCAATGGACATGGTGTGTTCCCAACTCAAGGCGCATCAGGGCAGGCAAATCCACTCTGGTATTAAGCTGAGAGGAGGGAGAAATTGAGGGGCAACCCGAGATGATTCAGCTGACCCTATACTGGCAAGAAAAGCCTCGTTGCTAAAAAGCTAAGTACCTGTACCGCAAACCGACACTGGTAGGTTGGGATAAGAGTCCCAAGGTGTTCGAGAGAACCCTCGTTAAGGAACTCGGCAATCTGACCCCGTAACTTCGGGAGAAGGGGGCCCACCGTTACAGGTGGGGGCACAAAATTGGCCCAAGCGACTGTTTAACAAAAACACAGGTCCCTGCTAAAGCGAAAAAGCTGAGATATAGGGGCTGATACCTGCCCGGTGCTAGAAGGTTAAGGGGAGAGGTTAGAGCATTAGCTCAAAGCTTTGAACCGAAGCCCTAGTGAACGGCGGCCGTAACTATAACGGTCCTATGGTAGCGAAATCCCTTGTCGGGTAAGTTCCGACCCGCACGAATGGTGTAACGACTTGGGCGCTGTCTCAACGAGGGACTCGGCGAAATTGAAATGGGGGTGAAGATGCCCTCTACCCGCGACAGGACAAAAAGACCCTGGCAGCTTTACTATAGCTTGGCATTGGGCTTAGACTCAGCATGTGTAGGATAGGTGGGAGGCTGAGAAGCTGGAGCGTCAGCTTCGGCGGAGCCAACGGTGAAATACCACTCTTGTTTAGTTTTGGTTCTAACTCGTCGCAAGACGAGGACAGTGTCTGGTGGGTAGTTTGACTGGGGCGGTTGCCTCCTAAAAGGTAACGGAGGCGTCCAAAGGTTCCCTCAGCACGGATGGAAACCGTGTATGGAGTGTATTGGCATAAGGGAGCTTGACTGTGAGACCTACAAGTCGAGCAGAGACGAAAGTCGGGCAAAGTGATCCTACGGCACCGTGTGGAAGGGCCGTGGCTTATCGGATAAAAGCTACGCCAGGGATAACAGGCTTATCTTGCCCAAGAGTTCATATCGACGGCAAGGATTGGCACCTCGATGTCGGCTCGCCGCATCCTGGGGCTGTAGTCGGTCCCAAGGGTTGGGGTCCCAAGGGTTGGGCTGTTCGCCCATTAAAGCGGCACGCGAGCTGGGTTCAGACCGTCGTGAGACAGGTCGGTCTCTATCCGTCGTGGGCGTTAGAGATTTGAGGGGAGCTGTCCTTAGTACGAGAGGATTAGGATGGACAGACCTCTGGTGTGCCAGTTGTCCCGCCAGGGGCAGTGCTGGGTAGCCAAGTCTGGAAGGGATAAGCGCTGAAAGCATCTCAAGTGCGAAGCCCACCCCAAGATGAGATCTCCCACCGGAAATGGCGTCCATTAGAGTTTACTTTGATGGATGCTTGACCGGAGAAGGCCGCAAGTAGACTACTTGCTTGATAGGCGGCGTGTGTAAGCGGAGTAATCCGTTCAGCTAAGCCGTACTAATGGCCAAGACCTTGACCTGTGTCAGGTTGAACGCAAAACCTATCAGTTACCTAGGAATGGACAATCCCTGTGGATCATTGTCGCGGGGTGGAGCAGTGGTAGCTCGTCGGGCCCATAACCCGAAGGTCGTTGGTTCAAATCCAACCCCCGCCACCAGAAAAATCTGAGAAGGCAGGCTAAGTTGACCTGCCTTCTTTGCTTTGGTTGCCAATCATCTTGGCATTCTACATACGTCGTACCAGCGTCGGAGAAAAGTAGGGAAATCGGGAAGCTATACCTGGCTGGTCTTGCCCTGTTTATGCTACAGTAAGAAGATATAATCATAATGATAAGAGGAGGGAACCATGGAAACAAAACCATGGCATCGTCACTATGACTACAATGTTCCTACTACAATCCGCTATCCCCGGGTGCCTGCTCAGGATATGCTTCAGATTTCAGCTGGTACAAATCCAGACAAAGCAGCTTTGAATTTTTACGGTACTGAGATGACCTTCTGGGAGTTGCGCCAGCAGGCGTTGCGCATGGCCAATGCGCTTGGTGCCATCGGGGTACAGAAAGGAGAAAGGGTAGGGCTTCATCTCCCTAACTGTCCCCAGTATGTCATTGCCTACCTGGCTACTCTATCCCTGGGGGCTATCGCGGTGAATCTAAACGCCATGTACACCGCTGATGAACTCAAACCCATGATCAAAACCACTGGAATGACGACCCTGGTTACCTTTGATATTGTCCTTCCTGCAATTCGGACCGTTGTTCAAGAGGTAGACATTCCCCGGATAGTGGTCACTAAAGTAACCGATTATATAACGGGGATGGGGGTGAGCACGCCTAAAGACCTGGAGTTGGAGGAGGGTTGGCACCATTTTTCAACACTCATGGATAACTCTTCTGACACGAGAGTTCCACGAGTCGAGATAGCCCAGGACGATCCTGCCCTGATTCAGTTTACTGGAGGAACTACCGGGATTCCCAAGGGGGCGGTGCTCACCCACGCCAACATAGTAGCTGCCACCCTCCAGTGCTCCCTGTGGAGCGGTGCCACTGCGCTTATTCCTCCGGAGAGACGTTCCGTGCTGGCTGTGATACCCTATTTCCATGTGTATGGAAACATCGTAGCAATGAACTGGGCCATGGCCAATTGTGCTACCCAGATACTGGTTCCCCGGTTTGATCTCGATGAACTGATGGGGCTCTTGGCCAATTTCGAAGAAATCACCTTTTTCCCCACTGTACCCACACTGATCACCGTCCTCATCAACCACCCCAAGGCCACAGAGCTAAACCTAGGAAAGAAACTGGGTTTGCTGAACTCAGGAGCAGCGCCTATGCCTGTGGAGCTTATCCAGCAGGTTCGCGACATGGGAATCTTCTTCAGCGAGGGATACGGGCTGACCGAGTCTACCTCGGTGGGAATTTCGAATCCTGTACTGGGTCTCAAGAAGGTCGGCAGCATCGGGTTTCCCCTGCCTGATAATGATGTGCGTTTAGTGGATGTAGACAAAGGAGTGGAAGATGTGCCACAGGGAGAGCCTGGTGAGATCATAATGAAGGGACCCCTGATCATGAAGGAATACTGGAACAACCCCGGGGAAACAGCGAATCAGCTCAGAGATGGATGGCTCTATACCGGAGATATCGCCACGGCAGACGAGGATAGTTATATGTTCATAGTGGACCGCAAGAAGGATATGATCATTGCCGGTGGATTCAACATCTACCCCAGAGAGATCGATGAGGTGCTCTATCAGCACCCAAAGGTTATGGATGCAGTGGCTGTAGGCATATCTCACGAATACCGAGGGGAGACAATTAAGGCCTATGTTGTCCTAAAACCGGGTGAAACGGCTACGGAAGACGAGATTATGGACTTCTGCAAACATAAATTAGCGGCATACAAAACCCCAAAGCTCGTAGAGTTCAGGGATGCGCTCCCTAAGTCAATCATAGGGAAGGTCCTTCGTAAGGTTCTCAGAGAGGAGGAAGAGAAAAAGCAAAAGGGTAGCACATCCTGATTGAGCACCCAGGCGATGAGAACTTGAGTGCTAGCGATTTTCCCTCTCACCAGTGTATACTTATAAGACACAATCCGGTATAAGGGAGGAATATGGAAGATAGAGTTGCCATCTTCATAGATGGAAGCAATTTGTATCATGCCTTGCAGAACAATTTTAAGCGCCATGACCTCAACTTCGGCGAGTTTGCCCGCAGGCTCTGTGATACAAGGCACCTGTTCCGAGTTTACTATTACAATGTGCTACAGGACCCAGCCCGCTGGCCTGATGCCTATCGAGAGCAGCAAGAATTTCTCGACAGCTTGCGGAAGACGCCTTACCTGGAAGTTCGCCTGGGCACCACCAAGCTAGCCCAGGGACACCCTGTGGAAAAGGGCATAGACATCATGCTAGCCACGGATTTGCTCCGTTTCGGCTACAATGGGCTCTATGATATAGCAGTGCTGGTAAGTGGAGATTCCGATTTTGCTTATGTCCTTCAGACAGCAAAGAATATCGGCAGGCATGTCGAAGTGGCTTATTTCGAAAGAAGTATATCCAAGGACCTTCTTGATGTCGCCGATTATTGCCATCTCCTCAACCGGACTTTCTTCAGAGGTCTGTGGATAGGCAAACGCCCCACCAGATACAGAAAAACAGCGTAGGTAACAGGAAGAATAGACTGTCTCTACACAACACAATGAACACTAGTTTCAGCGGGCAATTGATTTCTGCCAGCGTGTCTTGATTTTCAGGTAAACCCTATTTCTTTTCCTTCTTCTTCGGTTTCTTCTTTTTTTTCTTATCCCTGTCCCTTCATCTCCTCCACCCTCTTAGATACAGCATCCTTATATACCCTTGCCAGGCTCTTGCCGTGCTTGGGCATCCTCGTCTTTTCCTTCGCCCGGCGCTTTTCTCTCCTATCCTGTCTGGTTTCCTTCATGATTTACCACTTGACCTCGTTCTGAAGGGATGAAATGCCCTCCTGGGAGAGGAGTCCTTCATCCAGATCGACCATCAACTTTGTTTCGCCCCCTGGTAATTCGATAATCTCGGCACTGCCACATTCCTCCCCTCTTGCCTTAAACACCATGGTAACCCGGGATTGCGTTGAACCACTGGGAAGACCGTAGGTCTGCACCTTCGCTTCTTCCACCATAATCCCCCGCTTTCGAACCATATCCCCTATTTCATCACGAAGCATTTCAGGGTTTATCCCGCTGTAAGTTTTCTTGATTTGTACAGTCACTTTACCTCCTGTGGCATATTATACCATTTCCACCTCCCCCAAACCCATCCGGATAAGCAGGTGACATCTCAAAGCAAAACTCAAAAATCAAAAGGCAAAATGAGTAATGGAGGTCTTTGCTTTTTAAATTGTACTTTTGATTTTTGAATTTGTTCAGGGTTCCCCAGCAATGACGAGAGGAATATTCCCCGCAATGACAAGGAAAGAGGCTATATATCATCTATCGTATGAACGCGCATATCATTTACTGCATTTAATATTTATCTGCTATAATACGTAGCCATCATGAAAAGAGAGCTTATGAAAATTTTGGCGTGTCCAGTATGTAAGGGGGATTTAAAGCTTAATGTGGATAAGGAAGAGGATAATGAAATAGTTACTGGCTCCCTGTACTGCGCCAAATGTCAGCATTCCTATCCTATTGTAGACACAATCCCCAACTTGCTGCCGCCAGACTTCGCGGAAAAGAAGGATTGACTTTACGCCAGAAATTCCTCAAATTTCCAGGGCTCCCCTTATTTTCAAGGGGTATAAACCACGCCACTCGTAGGTGACTCCCAAACTTCCACACTTGCCAATGTAGCTGATGACCCTAAAAAACGCGGATTAAGCTCATTATATATCGTAGCAGCAATGTTCTCACAGGAAGGCTCAGTGTTATTGAATGGGGGCACATCATTGAGACAGATGTGGTCGAAGGAAGCCAAAATTTCCCTCAAATCATGCTTTATCCGGGCAAAGTCATAGGCTAAACCAGCCTCATCAAGTTGCTCAGCCTCAATGCGGGCTATTACTTTGTAGCGATGACCATGTAGATTTTCACATTTACCGCGATATTTGCGAAGATAGTGTGCGGCATCAAAGTGTTCTTCCACGAATAGCTGGTACATTTAATCTCCTGATGTCCATTTTCGCACTCCGTTTCGTCCTTCTGCAACCCCAGCCAGTTCACTAATTTTCCTGTCTAGTTCAGGATGAGTTAACTGTGGGGTAATTTCAGCTAACGGTATAAGCACAAAGGCTCTTTCTGTCAGCCGAGGGTGCGGTATGTTTAATTCATCGGTCCTGATAACCTCACGACCATAAAAGAGGATGTCTATGTCTATAAGGCGCGGTGAGTTGGGAAAACTTTCTACCCTGCCCATTTTTGCCTCAATATCCTTGACAAAGCGAAGTAGCTCCCAGGGGTTCAAGGCGGTGGCGATTTGACATACCATATTAAGAAACAGCGGTTGCTCTTTGTAGCCTATCGGCTCGGTTTCATAAACCGAGGAAACCTTTTCAATATCTACCCTCTTAGAAAGCAATGCCACAGCCTTGTTCAAGTTTGCTATTCTATCCCCTAAGTTTGAGCCAAGACAAAGATGAGCAATAGCCAATTTACCGCCATCCTCTAACAATGGCATCGCTCATCTTACAAACGCGTGCCATCTCCTTGACATCATGCACCCTAACCATATCAACGCCCTTGGCGATGCCGAGAGCTATAGTAGCCGCCGTCCCCTCCAAACGTCGGTCAGCAGGTGGAACAAATGCCATCCCCTGTGACCTTTGTTCCAGAGTCAAATCAAGCGTCCACCCTATTACCGATTTACGTGAGCTACCTAAAAGGATTGGCCTGCCCAGCGTCTTAAGCTCTTCCAGTCGCCGTAGAATCTCCAGATTCTGCTCCTGTGTCTTGCCGAAACCGATGCCGGGGTCAACGATGATATTTTCGCGAGGCATGCCTGCAGAGAGGGCTTGCTCAATAGCTTTCTGTAAATCAGCAATAACCACGGAGACAATATCGGGGAAGATAACATCGTGGTGAATAGAAATATCCCGCTGATTGCTCATCAGAATGATTGGTATTTCCCTTCGAGCTGCTAACTCGGCCAGCTGCGGCTCCTTCTTCAATCCCCAGATGTCATTTATCATGTCGGCACCAGCATCCAGCGCTTCACGAGCTACCTCAAGCTTATAAGTATCGATGCTTAACGGTATTGATATCTCCTTGCGCAGCTTTTCCAGGACAGGGATTACCCGGCGTAATTCTTCATCAACCGAAAGATGAGCAGCACTGGGGCGAGTGGATTCTCCACCTACGTCAATTATGTCTGCCCCATCAGCAACTAACTGCCTCGCCTTAAGTAAGGCAACGTCCCCATTTTCTAATCCATCCCCGGAGAAGGAGTCTGGAGAAAGATTTATGATCCCCATGATATAGGTCCGCCTACCCCAATAAAAAGTAGCCTGGCCACAATGAGTGAAAGCAGGCTCCGCTACCTTATTATTTTGATCAGTCATGCTGTTGATTATAGCAAAGGAAGCAACTAAAATAGCACAATAATTTAACTAAATAAATCATCAAGGAAAGACGAGCATGGATATTGAACAAAAGTTAGCGCAATTAAACGAGCTAAGAGAGAAGGCAAAGCAAGGCGGGGGGGCAAAGCGAATTGAAGCACAACATAGCAAGGGAAAGTTGACCGCCAGGGAACGATTGGAGCTCCTTTTCGACCCTGGCAGCCTCGAGGAAGTAGACCCTTTTGTGACCCACCGCTGCACCGATTTTGGCATGGCAGAGCAGAAGTTCCTTGGCGATTCAGTCATCACCGGCTATGGAAAGGTTGCTGGACGTCTTGTCTTCGCCTTTTCCCAGGATTTCACCGTTCTCGGCGGCTCATTATCAGAAGTAGCCTCCAATAAAATCTGCAAGGTAATGGACTTAGCTGCCACAACTGGTGCGCCGTTCGTGGGCATACTCGACTCAGGAGGAGCACGCATCCAGGAAGGGGCTGACAGTCTTAAAGCCTACGGCGAAATCTTCACCCGCAACACTATATACTCAGGCACTATCCCCCAGATTTCGGTGATAATGGGACCTACTGCAGGAGGCGCTGTGTACTCACCAGCCATAACCGATTTTGTGTTTATGGTCAAGGGAATAGGTCAGAGCTATATCACTGGACCCGAGGTGGTCAAAACGGTAACTGGAGAGGAAATCAGCCTGGAGGAACTGGGCGGTGCTATGGTAAATGCCACCAAGAGTGGAAATGCTCATTTCGCCATTGATACCGAACAGGAATGTTTTGAACTGGTGCGTAAATTGCTGAGCTTTCTCCCCCAGGGCTATCAACACCCCCCTCCCTTTGAAGACACCGGTGATGACCCTGATCGCACAGATGAAGAATTACTTCACATCGTGCCTGATAGCCCGGCCAAGCCTTATGATATGAAACACATCATAACCAGAGTGGTGGACAACGGTGACTTTCTCGAAGTTCACCACAGATTTGCTCGCAACTTCATCGTGGGCTTTGCCCGGATGGGCGGACAGAGTGCAGGCATTCTAGCTCAGCAGCCCCTTCATTTGGCCGGTGTACTCGATATTGATGCCTCGGATAAGGCATCCAGATTCGTCCGCTTTTGCGATTGCTTCAACATCCCCCTGGTTACCTTCGTTGATGTGCCGGGATATATGCCTGGAACTGACCAGGAATTCAGGGGCATCATCAGGCACGGAGCTAAGGTGCTCTTCGCCTATGCTGAGGCAACTGTGCCCAAGATAAGCATAATTACCCGCAAGGCATACGGTGGAGCCTATGTAGCCATGAGCAGCAAAGGGCTGCGGGGAGATATTTGTTACGCCTGGCCAATGGCCGAAATCGCAGTGATGGGCCCCGAAGGAGCAACCAACATCGTTTACCGTGCTGAAATAGCTAAATCAGAAAACCCCGCGGAAACGAAGGAAAGATTGATTCAGGAGTACCGCGATAAGTTTGCCAATCCATATATAGCTGCAGCCAGAGGCTATATTGATGATGTCATCAACCCCCGAGAAACTCGCCCAAAGGTCATCAAAGCCCTGGAAATGCTCAAGAATAAAAAAGTCACTAATCCCTCTAAAAAACATAGCAATATCCCTCTGTAATCTTTAATGGGGAAAACTTTAGCTGAAAAAATACTTAGCCTTAAAGCAGGCGCCGACGCTAGGTCAGGCGGTATCGTCATTGCCAACGTGGACCTGGTGTTCCTCCAGGATACCACAGGCCCGCTAGTGATAAAACAATTTAAGGAAAGCGGCTTTGCGGCTATAGCCGAGCCGGAAAAGGCAGCGATTTTCCTCGACCACGCTGCCCCCAGTCCTGCCCAGCAGATTTCTAATGACCACGTCCTTTTGCGCCATTTCGCCAGGGAAATAAATTGCCATATTTACGAGGTGGGAAATGGGATATGCCACCAGTTAGTAGCTGAGCATTTTGCCAAGCCTGGGAATATCATTGTTGGCGCTGATTCCCATACCGTTACCGCTGGAGCCTTGTGTGCCTTTGCCACTGGCATGGGTTCCACTGATATAGCTATAGCCATGGCACTGGGCAAAACATGGTTCCGCGTGCCAGAAACTTTTCTGATTAACCTCATCGGCTCCTTCCCTAAAGGAGTTTATGCCAAAGACCTGATTTTATCCCTCATTGGTCAGCTTGGTGCTGATGGTGCCACCTATAAAGCTCTGGAATTCGGTGGTGAATCCTTAGCTCGCTTGACAGTGTCCGAGCGTCTCACCATAGCTAACATGGTTGTGGAAGCGGGAGCCAAAGTTGGCTTATTTCCCAGCGATGAAGTCACCAAAAGCTTTCTTTCCTCACAAGGACGCAGCGATGGCTATAAACCGCTCTATCCCGACGCCGATGCCAGTTATGAGCGGATTATGTCGCTAAATCTCGCTTCCCTTGAACCAATGGTTTCCTTTCCCCACACCGTGGACAATGTCCGTCCCATCAGCGAAGCAAAGGGGATTAAAGTCCAGCAAGTATTCATCGGCACCTGCACCAATGGGCGTCTTGAAGACTTAGCCCTAGCGGCTAATATTCTGAAAGGTAACAAGAGGTATTCTGATACCAGGCTTCTGGTAGCCCCAGCTTCGCAACAGGTGCTTTTGCAAGCGGTAGAGAAAGGCTATATCCACAGCCTGGTTGAATCTGGAGCAGTCATCCTGCCTCCAGGCTGTGCTGCTTGCCTTGGGTTACATCAGGGCGTATTAGCAAATGGAGAAGCTTGCCTTTCCACCGCCAACCGAAATTTTAAGGGACGCATGGGCAACCCCGAAGCTATGATATACCTGGCTAGCCCGGCTACCGCCGCTGCCTCAGCTATCAAGGGCGAAATTACCGACCCCAGGGAGGTCATGTAATGCCTGAAGCAGTGTCCAAAGGAAAAGCAATTAAGCTGGGGGACGACATCTCCACAGACGACATTATTCCCGGCAGATTCGCTCATCTAAGAAGCAACCTGCCTGAGCTTTCCAAACACACCTTTGAGGACCTCATCCCCAATTTTGCCTCCAAGGTAAATCAGGGCAATTTCCTAGTGGCAGGCAAGAATTTTGGCTCAGGTTCCAGCAGGGAGCATGCCCCTTTGGTAATCAAAATGTCAGGAATAGCTGCCATTCTGGCTAAATCAGCAGCTCGTATTTTTTTCAGAAACGCCATAAATCAAGGATTACCGGTATTGCTCTGCGATACCGACCAGATTAACGATGGAGACCAGCTTGAGATAGATTTAATCGAGGGAGTGATAACTAACCTGACCTCCAATGCTAGACTTACTTCCATTAAACTGCCATCATTAATGTTCGCCATACTTAAGGAAGGAGGGCTCATCCCCTACATTAAAAAGCATAAGGATTTTGAACTTTAGTGAACGCCATTCTGAGCTACATTTCCCCTCCCGGGACGGGAGAGGATTAAGGTGAGGGTGAAGATCATGCAGCATAGAGTAACTTTCATCCCCGGCGACGGCATAGGCCCTGAGGTTGCCGAGGCCACTCAAAGGGTATTAGAGGCAACCGGAGTCCAGTTTCAATGGGATGTAGTCACTATAGGCTCCCAAGCTCAGGAAGTGTTCGGTACGCCACTTCCTCAAACCGCACTGGACTCAATAAGAAAAAATAAAGTTGCCCTGAAAGGGCCAGTGACCACACCTATCGGTAGCGGGTTTAGAAGCGTTAATGTCGCCCTGCGCAAGGAATTAGACCTTTACGCTTGCCTTCGGCCATATAAAATTTATCCTGGCATATCAACATCGTTCAAAGATGTAGACATAGTGGTGGTCAGAGAAAATACCGAAGACCTTTATTCAGGTATAGAATTCGCCAGAGATAGCTCGCAAACCGCAGAGTTACTGGATTTCGTCTCCAAAACAACTGGAGACAGGATTAAGGAAGATTCCGCAGTGAGTCTGAAAGTCATATCCCAGACAGCAAGCAGGCGGATTGTCAAATTTGCCTTCGACTACGCCAGGCAAAACAACAGGATGGTTTTAGATACAACTTGTATGGAGTTAGTGCGAAAACCGTGGCAATTTGATGTTCTGGTCCTGCCCAATTTTTATGGAGACTTTATCTCCGAGCTTTGTGCCGGATTAGTCGGCAGTATGGGAGTAGCCCCCGGGGCTAATATCGGGGATGACATCGCTGTCTTTGAGCCCACACATGGCAGCGCCCCCAAGTATGCCGGGGAAAATAAGGTCAACCCTATGGCAATGATGCTCTCCGGAGTAATGATGCTTCGCTATCTGGGGGAAGCAGATACTGCCAATAAGCTGGAAAAGGCAATCGCCGCTGTCATTGCGGAAGGCAAGAACCTGACCTATGATTTAAAGCCCGATAATCCCGTAGGCACCAGCCAGGTTGCTGATGCCGTCATAGAAAAATTGAAATAAGCTTTCAGATTGTTAGGACTCGGCGAGAAACTCTAAGATGGTGTCAAGCACCTCCTCCGTCTCTTCCATAAGTCCGTGAGCGGAATTCTCAAAGGAGACAAGCCTGGAGCCGGGTATAGCTTTTTCCAGGATCGAACCGTTTTCTGGGGGTACGAGAATGTCCTGTCGGCCATGCAGTATCAGAGTGGGTGTTTTGATCTGCGACAGCCTATCGTAAGCATCGAAATTCATTATTGCGCTCATCTGGCGCATGAAGGCTTCATTTGAGATTGGGTTCTTGGTGATTTGCTCAATTACCAGTTCTTCCACGCCAGGGGTATTCTTAATGAAGTCCTCGGTGAAAAGAAGCGGAATCGTCATTCTGGCAACTTCCTCCGCAGACATACCTCTCTTATCGGCTGTGAGTATTCCCAACACCTCTTCAGACGCTTGAACTGACTTCGCACCTCCGCAGTGGGTTGCACACAGGACAAGTTTTTTCACCTTCTCGGGATAGTTAAGGACAAGCTCTTGAGCTATCATCCCCCCCATTGAGAGTCCAAGCACATTAGCCCGTGAGATTCCCAGGGCATCCATCAGACCTGCAGTATCATCGGCAAACAATTTGATAGAATATTCCCTGTCGGATATGTCGGTGCGTCCGGCTCCCCTGTTATCAAATGCAATTATTTTGAATTTCTCGGAGAGCGTTTCAATCCAGCGAGGATCCCACCAGTTTGTGTTCCCGGTTAACCCCATGATCATTATCAGGGGAAAGCCCTCGCCATGCACTTCATAGAACATCTGGATGTCGTTTACCTTCACCTTCGGCATTGTCGAAACCTCCTTATCCTGACTATTATTCTCGCTGCACGAGAAAAGTGAGTAACGCGGCAATGCTCTTAGCATCACAAATCTCGCCTGAAGTGATGAGCTGAGTAATTTTACTTATGGGAACTCGTACTACCTCTATTTCTTCAGTATCCTCAGCTATAAGGCGGTGGGGCACAAGTTCACTAGCTAGGTAGCAATATAGATACTCCGTGCCATAGCCCGGAATGGAATAAAAACCACCAAGCTCCTCTATTTTTTGAGGATAATAGCCGATTTCCTCCTGCAACTCACGGCGGACACATTCAACAGGCTCCTCATTGGGATCAATACCTCCAGCGGGTATTTCCAGCAAGAACTTGCCCACTGGATAACGAAACTGGCGTTCTAAAAGCACGTTATCCTGTTCATCAATTACAACAACCGCCACACATTTGCTGTGCTCCACCACCTCCCTGGTAGTCGTCTTCCCGCCTGGTTTTTCTACCGTATCCACATATAAACTCACCGCTTTACCCTGATAGAGCTGTTGTCTAGATAGTTTTTTCTCCGGCATCAACATAACTTTCCTCCTCTTCCTTGTCATTGCGAGCCAAAGACATGGCAATCATTGTTCCGAGCGAAAGTGAGGAATCTCGCTTTCAGATTGCTTCGCCGCAATGACATTAAACGTGGTAAATAACAGCCACCTCATCGCAATCAGGGAATTTAGGGCAGCGGTAGCACTCCCCCCACACCTTACGAGGCAATTCTGCCTTGTCAATTAATTTAAACCCATGTTTTTCAAGGAAAGACGGTTCACGGGTAAGAGAAAAAACGGTGGGGATGCCTAAAACTTTAGCCTCATCTAGGCAAGCACGGACAAGCGAAGAGCCAATTTCCTGATTCTGGCTGCCCTCCTCCACAACCACAGACTTGATTTCAGCTAAATCAAGCCACATGACATGCAGAGCAGCACAGGCGACAACCTTCCCTTCGTTTCTAACCACAAAGAAATCCTTAATATCCTCATATATATCGCTTAAAGCGCGAGGTAACACATCACCCTTACCAGCGAAGTGATTAATCAGGCGATGCATTGTATCAGCATCGCTCACCTTTGCTTTATCAACTTCCATGCTATCTCTTCTCCTTCAGTTTTTGCCATAGCGAGCCATAGAGGTGGCTCGGTGGGTGGATCCTCAAGAACCGCGTAGTATAAGGACTAAGCTTCACCATGATAACTTGCTCCTCCTTCACGGACAAATTAACTTGTCCATCGAGGCTAAGCATGGCTTCCTCTCTTTCGGCAATGCTTAATTCAATCACGCTCTGTGATGATAAAACCAGCGCATAATTTAAACCGAGATGACACGATACCGGCATGGCAATTATTTGAGTCGATTGAGGGTAAAGAATCGGCCCTCCTGCTGCCAGACAATAGCCGGTGCTACCGGTAGCCGAGGCAATGACAACCCCATCGGCTCGATATGTGGTTAACTCTTCACCGTCAATTTTCGCCTTTATGTGAATCAATCGAGCAATAGGACTCCGCAGCACAACATCGTTCAGAGCATGAAAACTTTCACCGTCAACGTTGGCTTCAAGCATAGCCCTATCATCGAACCAGCCCTCACCATTGATCACGCGAGGTAGGTTGGACAAAGCCTCATCGGCACTTAATTCAGCAATAAATCCCAGCTGACCCAAATTTATGGTCAATAACGGCACCGATAGAGGAATAATAACCCGTGCCGCGTGAAGGATAGTGCCATCACCACCAATGCTGAGGATTAAATCTGAGCCAGCTACCTGAGCTCTAGCCGCGTCCTCATCCCAGGCAGAACAATGCCAGCAGGTAACTCCCTTGGTGGACAATAACCCTTCCAGCTCGCCAACCAAATTTCGAGCCTTCTCCAGCTTGGGATGATATAAAATACCTATCTTCTTCATAGGTAAATCAACTGTAACATCGTCAAATTTTAGCGTCAACTTTTCACTGTCATTGCGAGCCCCTTTTTACTATCATTCTGAGGAAGCACAGCGACCGAAGAACCTCCTTCAGACCCTTCGCTATCGCTCAGGGTGACAATAACGAGATTGTCATTGCGAGCGAAGCGCGGCAATCTCAGGAAAGCAAAACTCAAAAATCAAAAGGCAAGAATAAGTTAGAAGTCAAAGATCAAAATGAGGAAGGTTTTTACATTATTGATTTGTCATTTTGACTTTTTATGTTTGATTTTTGATATTGGTCGGGATTTAGTGCTTAGAATTTAGGATTTCAACTCTGAGATTGCTCCGAATCAGGCATTATTTGCCATATCACCATCCAATGGTCTAAAATACACTTTGTTCAAATGGGTGCTTTTGAAGATTTCGTCGACATAATCAGAAAGACTGAGGCAATGCAAGAGATTCTGAAGAACCTGGTCGACGAGCCTGCAAAGTTGCTAACCAGCATTTGTGAGGAATATGAAGACACCGATAAGCCGGTGCCTGACCACCATCTCCTTCTGGTAGGACAAACTGGAGAGACAGCGGTGAAAGTGCTTCTCTCGGCAACCATGATTACCAGGGAAACCGGACAATTCTCCCTTTATAGTTACAAACCCACTGAACTGGGACTCACGTATTACCAAAAAATGCGTGCCGAGCAAACACACCCTGAAAAGCAACCTGAAGTTGTATAGCCTTATCGATACTCACGCTCACCTGGATGAATTGCAAAATCTCGATTCTACACTTGATAATGCCCGGGAAAGGGGCATCGTCGCCATCATAGCCGTGGGCTCAGATTATCGCTCGAATATAAAAACGCTGGAGATTTCTCAGAAATATCCTTCCTTCGTTTTCCCGGCACTGGGATTGCACCCCTGGCAATTAGGCGAGCTCAATTCTTCCCAGGTCAATGGTGAATTGGAATTCATCGAGCAGAATATCTCCCAAGCAATAGCTATCGGTGAGATAGGACTGGATTACGACAAGAGGGTGGTAAAAAGAGCATCCAAAGAATTCCAAAAAGAAGTGTTAGCACGCTTTTTAGAATTAGCCAGAAAATACGACAAGCTGGTGAGCCTTCACACCAGGTATGCCTGGAGAGATGGGCTACAATTAGTCCAAGATGCTGACATAGCTAAAGCCGTTTTTCACTGGTTTACTGGCTTTTCCAGTGTCCTCAGGGATATAATTAACGGCGGCTATTATGTCTCCGCCACTCCTGCCGCTGAATATCATGAAGAGCATAGGAGGGCGGTTAAGGAAACGCCAATGGATAAGTTGCTTCTGGAAACCGATTGTCCGGTATATTATGGCCGGGGGACAAAATATCGTTCCGCTCCTGCTGACATAACCAGGAGTCTCGGTGCTGTGGCTCAGCTCAAGGGAATTGACGAGGCTGCAGTGGCTGAGTACACTACTAGGAATGCCATAGAGTTGTTTTCCCTGGAAAATGTCATTGCGAGCGAAGCGAAGCAATCTCAATCTCTGTTGAATCCCTGAAGGAGGAGTAATGATAACAATAAACGGTGAAGCTAACTTTGAAAAAGATGTCTTACAATCAAAAGTGCCGGTTCTGGTGGATTTCTGGGCAGAGTGGTGCGCTCCTTGCGTCGCTGTTGCCCCTATTTTAGAAGCGCTGGATACAGAGTATCAGGGGAAGATGAACTTTGCCAGACTTAATGTGGATGGAAATAGCTCCATCGCCGCCAGCTATGGCATTGCTGCCATCCCCACCATGCTCGTTTTCCACAATGGTCAGCCCGTTCAACAAATCGTTGGTTTGAGACCAAAAAGAGAGCTTAAAGAGATAATAGACAATATCCTGAAAGGCGCTAAGTAAACAGTCCGCTGAGGAAATCAAAATTCCCGGGAAGGAGAGCCAATAACAGCGGAAATCCCTTCATCACTGTTGCTGCCACCGCAGATTGTGCCACAGCAGCTTCCACGCCGGGAACATATTTGCAAAGGATGGCAAGCACGGCAGCACACAGCATACTTCCCATAAAAGCTCCCAGAATAAAGCCGATCAGCCTATCCAGCCAGCCAAAGGGCAAAGCGTGAACCATCTTAGCCACAAACCAGCCAGCTACACCAGCAACGATCACCGTGACTATCAGAATAATGGCATAGGCAGCTATCCCCGCCCATGCAGCACCCTCCGAGGAAAGCTTTAAGGCAAGCGGTTGATAAAAATGCCCCGCCAGCGCTATTCCAACTATCAAGCCTAAAATTCCGAATAATGCCTTGATAAATCCTTGCCAAAACCCTAGCAACCCGAATAGAACGGCGCCAGCTATAATGACTATATCAACCCAGTTCATCACTTAGATTATAACAGCACCCGGGTCAAGTGGGTATACCGCAAGAAACACCCCTTGAGAACATCTCATTGCCTATCCACGCCTCATTACTCAGGGGAGGAAGGTAGCTCAAACTCAGCCAGCACAGGCAGATGGTCTGATATTGTCAGGGTATCATACTGCCTTACGTAATGCTCTCCTAAGCTAATGTTATTCGCTAGGAAGATATAATCAATAGTTCTATCGGGCTTTCCTACGCCGGGGTCGTTGGGAAAGCGCGTGAACCATTGTTCGCAGTCGGGGCTATTAACTTCTGACAAGCTGGGCACAGCCTGGTATTTTTCAAATAAGGACTCCATTTCCGTTTCCTGGCTATAATATTTCTTCTGTTCTTCCTGTAATAGACCATAGGCTTTGCCTGGAGGTAGCGAATTGAAATCGCCTCCTATAATCCAGGGATAGCCCTCTTGGGTCAGGTTTTCTAAAATGGATTCTACTTGATTAACTTGTTTTTCCAGGGTGTCGGTGCCCTGTGCAAAAGCTTCCAGGTGTGTGTTTAACACTACGAAATCTGTAGCATTTTCTACAGGCATATGGACTTCTAAAACAGCCCGCTTTAAGTTAAATTCGCGAGTTACCGGTTGGGGCATCAAAGGCAATTTATAGCGAGTAGCCTGTGTTATCCTATATTTAGATATAATAGCTATTTTCAGCCCCACAGCTCCCATAATCCGTGGGTGAGGAACAAAAGAGGCTTTCCACTCGAATGCAGAAGTATAGCAGCTATATTCCTCAGGTAGTAACGATAATAGGCGAGCCAGTTGGTCTTCATAATCTGTGCGTTTCGCTCCATCATCAACCTCTTGCAACAAAATAATGTCGGGCTTTTCATCCTGGATAATGCGGGAAACCTCATTGAAGGTCTCAGTAATATCTTCCGGCGAGGGTCTTTCATCAGGCCCGGAACCATCTGGTAAATCATAGAAAAAGACATAATTCTTGCCCGCCATAAATTGCACATTCCAGTTTAACACCTTCAGTTTCTGCCCTGGACTCAAAATAGGTGCTTGGTCAGAGCAGATTATCGGCTCTGACTGTACCTCAGCGGGATGATAGGTGACCAGCCATCCCCAGGCTGAAAGGGATACAAGGATAATTCCTAAACTTATCAGAGTCCATTTAGCAACCCTTTTAAGTTTCACAAATTACCCCCGGATACATCTATAATTCCCCAGTGTCTTGATTCCTCATTCATGGAATCGTGTTTCGTTGCCTTTCCTGCAAACAGGCTGTTATCTGCGTGTGCCGCTCATAGTAAATCACATCTGTGCACGAAGGGCAGCTCGGACCAGATTTTCAGAGGAGAATTGTCCATCTGTAACTTGAGGGAAAAGACCTTCTTCCCCAAGAAGTTCATCTCGAATAGCTGCTATCGAGAGACCCTTTTTCTCAAGCTGCTTTGCTCTCCGAGACAAGTCCTCGAAGTATTCTATACATGTTCGAAGGGCGTTGCGGCCATCCTGTACCACCTTGCCCGGGGAGGTAAATAGAATAAGTCTGTCGGTCTGGAGAGCAACGAGCTTTTTCATTGACCTTGTAATCCCCGCGATATCCTCCTCTGGTCGGATAACCTTTGGCTTTTCCGAAACAAAAAGGTCTCCCGAAAAGCACCACCCTTTTTCCGGTTCCACTAACGTCACATGTCCGTTACAATGCCCAGGAGTCTCTACCACGTCAAAGTGAAAATGACCAGTTTCTACTTTCTCGGGCAAACAATCCACTTCAGTGGGCTCTGGATAACCCCAAACTGTCTCCTGATATGGATACAACTTGGGAACCTGGTTGATGAGAGGAACTGATTCACGAGGTGCAAATATTTCGATGCCAAATTTCTGCTTCAAAAGATGGTTGGCACCGATATGGTCTTCGTGATAATGCGTGTTCACGGCGAACTTGAGATTTTTGCCCTCCAGAAATTCGACCAACTCCTCAGCTGCATGCCTACAGCCGGTATCAATGAGGAGCCCATCAACAAGGTACACCGCAACCCAGTAAAGCGGTTTACCTCCAAACTCACGGCTCATCTTGATTTGAGTAACTTCCTCAAACTGGTTGACCTCAATCATGTTACTTTTCACCCCGACTTTTAATCTTAGCCGACAACAGCGACATGGTAGATAACGATTTACGGATAAAAGAAGTTGCCGAAGGCAATCTGGGGCAAGGTGCGTAACACCATGGCCTTTTATCCGCTGTCAGGAGATGCGGCGGCATTACATTTACATACCTGCGAATCACTTGTCCACTACGTTTTCGTTCATCAACGACTCATGCTTCCTGCTTAGGCCACTTCAATGCATGCCAGAATATCAGCGCTGTGACCACGACCGTTGAACCAATAATCAATATTTGGTGAGCAGATGGCTGTGCCAAATGCTCAATTAAGTGAAAGATGTTGAGAGCCGTAAAGACTATGCCCAGAATCATATTTGTCCAGCGATTTGCCAAATCCTTCAAGGTGACGGAAAGGACAGCCATCACCAACGGAACCCACCAGAAGAGTGTCATAAATAAGAGCATCCCCGCACCCATCTGCATCTCCCCGATTTGCTCCATAGCGCCCGGTTCCATAAAAGCCAACACACCGTGAGCTGACATGGCCACTGCCATAAAGACCCACAACACTGAAATCCTTATCTTCCACTGCATTACTTTCATTGTACCCTCCTTTTTATTAAATCTGGCGGGCTATTAAAATGGAATGAGCCAGTCTCTCCATCACTCGCAGCCGAAGAAGCCAGCTTTCGTTTAGCATAGGCATCACCTCCCTCTTGCATATTCCCGTTACAGAAAGCAACGGGCGGGCGAATTTCGGTTAACTTGTATACGAACTTGTTTTCCTTTGTCCTCATTACATCTCAAACTTTCCCCTGGCTTGAGCTTGCTAAATTTCACCGCATTCGTCTTTGTAGGAACAATAGCGGCACATCCACGAAGGACATCTCGGAAGCTGGGCTACTGAAGTCGCCTTTTCCAGAAGCTCTATGCGGCGTATCGCCTCAGCCTTTATGGCACTCAGGTTTCTGAAGGAAACATCATAGACCATCATCTTGGCATCCTCATCCCTGATATTGGCATAGTAAAGAAATAGTCTGCCTTTAGGATGGTCTATTAACGCACAATCAAAGCCCAGGCGATAAAAATAGTGAGGAAACGCTGAAGGTAGCCGCCCCCGTTCCACAAGTGACTGGAACTTGGGGATTCGCACCATAGTGGGCAGGCCCTGGCGGAGCCGAACCAGGTCGCTGAGAGAAGCATGCTGAATCGGAATATTTTCCACTTCCCCGGGAGAACCAAACTGGATGAGCCCTTTGAGGGCGCCCACAAAGCCCGCCTCCTCCATAGAGCGGAGGGATTCTCCTTTTTCCTCAGCCACCTCCTCCTCTGAAATGGTTTCCAGAGATTTGCGACGCTCCAAATATGCCAGGCGGGGAAAGACGAGGTCGTTAGTGCGAAATAGCTGCGATGGCTTTGGCTTGCCAAGCTTATCCAGTAGTTGCTG
>SMTZ1_10004359_pt1 | contig 22799 bp, 15 predicted proteins | sample DeeMarSWOR136_30_FD_25667 | JGI IMG/M metagenome (IMG submission 25667) | reverse complement strand
CCTTTGGCATAGATCCCGCGTTGAAGATGCTACAGAAGGCGAAGACCCGGGGCATCAGCGTCGTTAGGGCCGTGGGCGAGTTCACGCCCCTGAAAGACGGCTGCATGGACTACGTCCTGTTTGCCTTCACCCTTTGTTTTTTGACCGATCTTCAAGCGTCGTTGCAGGAGGCTTGGCGCGTGATAAAGCCTCGAGGAAACATTGTCCTCGGATTCATTTCGAAGGACAGCCAATGGGGGAGCCGCTACTTCCGAAAGAAAGCCGAAGGCCATAGATTCTACACCTTCTACGGGGTGGACGAGATAGAAGAAGCCCTTGAGCGCGGGGGCTTCAAGATCACCCATCGGGTTGCCACCCTCTTGCAAGGACCTGACGACGTCATAACAGCTGAAGAGCCTTCAACACAGCTGGATCGCGGCGGCTTTATCTGTATCAAAGCCATGAAACAAGCGGTAACGTCCACTCCCTGTTTGTGACAGCCGCCTTGAAGCTCTCCTCCTTCTAACGTGTTGCTAGACCGAGGCGCCCAAGCAGCGGTCGTCACCCTGTATGGGGCGCTAACCCGTAGTCTATCGGACGCCCTTGAGCGCGGCGTCTACTCGTGTTTGGCTTGGCTATCTGCGGGCCTGAACTTAAATCCATAGCAGATGATACCGTCCTTTCCCTGTTCCCTAAGTTTTCGAAAGCAGACCTCAACTCTCATTCCAATATATACCTCCTCTGGCCTGCAGTCCACAACTTGCGAGGTCACCTTAGGTCCTTCCTCTAACTGAATCAAGCCCACAATGTAGGGCGTGAAGGCTTCAAACCCTTCAGAAGCTACCCGAATAACGGTGAAGGTATATACGTGTCCTCTGCCTGATAAGGCCAGGGGACTCGGCTTTCCGTCGCGCCTACAATTGGGGCAGACGCTCCTCAGGGGAAAGAAAATGTTCCCGCATGTTTCACACTTTGTGCCCAGAAGCATATAGCGTTCCTTGTATCGTCTCCAGTGGAAGGAGACGCCACGCTGCGACACGCTAGTTTCCCCTCCGCAAGATCGTCACAACAGCTGTCGCTCCGGAGCCGCCAACATTTTGAGCTAACGCAACCTCCGCGCCCTTAACCTGTCGATCCCGTTCCACATCACCTCTCAGCTGCTTCACCAACTCGACGATCTGCTTCACGCCCGTGGCTCCAACGGGGTGTCCTGCCGCCTTTAACCCGCCATCCGTGTTCACAGGGAGGGATCCTCCAACATACGTTTGCCCTTCATCATAGAGCTTTCCCGCGTCACCCTTCTCGCAGAATCCCAAATCCTCCAAGGCCAAGATCTCAGCGATCGTGAAGCAGTCATGGACCTCAACCACGTCCACGTCCTCTGGAGCGATCTTGGCCTGCTGGTATGCTTCTTTCGCGGCCTCCACCGTCGCATCGAGAGTGCATATGTTCCTCCTCTCAAAGAGCGTTAGGGTGTCGGATGCCTGAGTGCACGCGCTTACGATGATGGGCGTATCGGTGTACCTCCTCGCGTTTTCCGCGGGGGCGAGGATGACACATGCGGCGCCATCCGAGATGGGACTGCAGTCAAACAGCCTCAAAGGGTCGGCCACAAGACTTGACGTAAGCACCTGATCCACGGTGATTTGATTCCTGAAGTGCGCCAGCGGGTTGAAGCTTCCATGGTAATGGTTTTTCACCGCGACCTCGGCTAACTGCTCCCTTGTCAATCCGTACTCATGCATGTAGCGCCTCGCCATCAAGGCATATATTCCTGGGAAGGTAGCGCCGAAATAGGCTTCCCACTCGAAGTCCATGGCGCCACTCAGCACCGAAGTAGCCCATTTACCCTGAACATCCGTCATCTTCTCCACGCCCCCGACCACCACCAGATCGTAGAGGCCCGAGGAAATGGCCAAACACCCCTGATTAAACGCTACGCCACCGCTTGCACAGGCGGCTTCAATGCGTACGGCAGAGGTCGGATTCAACCCCAGAAAGTCTGCGACTAAGGCGGCAACGTGTTCTTGGCCCACGAACATGCCCGCAGACATGTTTCCGACGAGGATCAACTCGATGTCTCTACCCCGAACGCCCGCTTCTCCCGCTGCCGCAAACCCCGCTTCAATGGTCAACTCCCTTAAGCCCTTGTCCCAATGTTCGCCTGAGGGCGTGATGCCGACTCCGACGACCGCCACCTCTCGCTTCTTGAACCGGTCTCGTCCGACGCTCATTCTCCGAACCCCCTGAACTGCCGCCGGAACTTTGAGTAAAGCGAGTAGTCCAGGTACTCTTTTCGCTTCACATAATACGCCACCGACGGCGCCAAATCCCGCTTTTTATCAATGTTCTCGGTGACGGTTAAGCTGAAGGAATCGGAGCCTGCTCCCGACCCATAGGACGTCATCAGGATCCGGCTGCCCGCCTCCGCCACATCTAAAACCGCTGCTAATCCGATCAGAGCTGAACCCGAATACGTGTTGCCGATATCAGTCACCACCAAGCTGGGAAGGACTTGGTTCCGGCTGAAGCCCAGGATTTCGGCGGCCTTCAACGGATATTTTCCATTGGGCTGGTGGAAGACTGCATAGTCATAGTCCCGCGCCGTGGTTCCCAACCGATCCATTAGGCCCTTCGTGCAGTTGATGACCTGTGCGAAATAGCCGTGTTCACCCGTAAAGCGTCCGCCGTGGTGAGGATATGCCGAGCCCTCCCTTCTCCAAAAATCGGGGACGTCTTGGGTAAACGAGTAAGTCCCCTCGATCTCCGCCACGACTTCTTCCGCGCTGACTATATAGGCAGCAGCGCCGGCGGCTGCCGCGTACTCCAGCGGGTCTGCTGGCTGGGCTTGGGCGGTATCCGCGCCAATGGCCATCCCGTGTTTAATGTAGCCGGCCTTAACCAACCCCATACAGGCTTGGATTCCCGCTGTTCCCGCCTTACAGGCGAACTCGAGGTCGGCGGCTGTGAGCGACGGCGTTGCATCAATCGCTTCAGCGACTATGGTAGCCGTGGGTTTGACCGCATAGGGATGGGATTCTGAGCCCACGTAGAGGGCGCCTATCTCCTTGGGGTTTATTTCAGGCGCCCGTTTTAGCGCGTTTCGCGCCGCTTCTACGGCGAGGGTTACGGTGTCTTCGTCCAGAGATGGCACTGATTTTTCCTTGATAAGGAGGCCTTCCCTGTACCTCTCTACGTCGTGACCCCAAACCCGAGCTATCTCTTCAACCTTGATCCGCCATCTGGGGACGTACACGCCGTAAGCCGCGAGTCCTATCATACATAAGCGCCTTTTTTCTCAAAGGGTTCACGGGTCTCTTTATAAACTTTATACCCTTGACGTATAATAATACGTCAAATGTCGAATGAGCGCTCCCGATGATGCACTGTCTAACGTGAAAAAGGGATCGCAATACTTCAAAAGAGCACTCCGATACCGGTCGCGTAGGCCTCCACCTTGACTTGGACAACGGCAACCGAGGGCGACTACAGACGGCAAACGGATCCCCCCTCCTCCCCCAGATCAAAGGGGCCCGTTTTATTTACACAGGAACCCTGCCCGATCCTTCTCTTCCTAATCCAAGGCCATATATCCTTGAAGTACCATAATAAGTAACCTTAAGGTGGACTGAGAACGTGCACGTCTTAAGTGAGGGAACAGGCGAGGTTTTGGGCTGGCATGACCCCGATGAGAATCGGCGATGGATCCGAAAGCACAAGTCGCGGGATCTCAAGGACAAGCGGATGGGCGTTCAAGAAGCGGTTACCACGTTCATCAAGGATGGCGATTTCATAGCATCCGGCGGCTTTGGCCACGTCCGGGTCTCCATGGCGCTGATCTATGAAATCATTCGGCAGAGGAAGCAGAACTTAGCCCTCGCTGGTAAGACCGCGGTCCATGATGCGGACATACTGATCAGTTCGGGCTGCGTGAGCAAGGTGGAGGCAGCCTATTGTTTTGGCCACGAACTGAGAGGGCTGTCACCGGCGTCTAGGCGAGCCGTTGAAACGGGAAGCTGCAAGGTCGTGGCAGAGATCAGTAATGGCGGCTATCAGTGGAGGTTTCTCGCGGCGATGATGGGCGTCCCCTTTATTCCTTCCCGCGTCCTTTCAGGCACCGACACCTTCAAGCACAGCTCGTCGAAACTCGTGAAGGACCCATTTAGCGGGAAATCCCTTTGCCTGATTCCCGCGTGCTATCCCGACGTCGCGTTAATCCATGTGCATCGATGCGATAAATATGGGAACGCGCAGATCGATGGCATCCTTGTCGAAGACTTCGAGCTTTCACGGGCAGCGCGTAGGCTGATTGTGACCACCGAGGAAGTAATCGACAACGAGCGTATTCGCGGGGCGCCGTGGCGAACGGTGATTCCCTTCTATGTAGTCGACGCCGTCGTTGAGACGCCTTATGGCGCCCATCCCTGCCAGATGCCACTTCGTTACTTCTCTGACGAAGAACATATTGGTGAATGGTTAGCTCTTTCTAGAACCTCTGAGGGCGTAGGGCAATATTTTGAAAAGTACGTGTATGGCGTGGACGCGTTTGACGATTACTTGGATCTTGTGGGGGGCATCAAAAAACTGATCTACTTACAGAAGGTGGAACAGTTACGGGCGCCCATGAAAGCACCGTGGCTGCGGAGGCGACGATGACGAATGACCGCCAACGAGACCCACAACTACTCGTCAACGGAGCTTCTTGCCTGTGTAGCCGCAAGAATCCTGGAGGACAAAAAATCCGTCTTCGTGGGCACCGGCCTCCCCATAATCGCCGCTACCCTGGCTCAGCGAACTCATGCTCCAAACCTGCTGGTGGTCTTTGAAGCCGGCGGGGTCGGGTCTCAAATACCCGTCTTACCCCTTTCGGTGGGGGATTCCCGAACGTTCTATCGAGCCGTCATGGCCTCCAGTATGCATGATACCATGGCCATGTCCCAAGCGGGGTACTTAGACTACGGCTTTCTGGGGGCAGCTCAGATTGATGTCTATGGAAACATCAACACCACCCTCATCGGCTCCTATACGAAGCCGCGAGTCCGCTTGCCTGGCAGCGGCGGAGCCAACGACGTCGGCTCCCTTTGCTGGCGAACCATAATCCTCATGCGGCAGGACAGGAAGCGCTTCGTAAACGACGTGGATTTCCTCACCACGCCCGGATACCTCACAGGCCCTGGGTCACGGGAGGCGGTGGGGCTTCCCGCGGACGGGGGGCCTTATCGGGTGATCACCCAATTAGGCGTCTATGGCTTCGATGATTCAACCAAACGCATGAACGTGGTCTCCCTGCATCCGGGGACAACTCTTGAGCAAGTCAGGGCGGCAAGTGAGTTCGAAATCACGGTCTCAGGGAAGCCATCGCGGACTAAACCACCAACACGCCGGGAGCTGAAGATTCTCCATGAAATCGACCCCGAAGGAATTGTAGTCAGCTGACGACCGCCCTACTCTTTCTCTGTTGAGGACTCTGGACCACGAGAAGCTGATGATTGTAACTCGCAACGAAGTCGTCGCCGGCATTCTGGGGCATGGGGGAGACGACGCCTACTTTACCCTAGCCTATACCCATACGTAGGGCTCCACGCCGTCTTCTCATCGTATCACTACGTTATCAATTTGATAATACCTTTTGGCGAGAAACCGTGTTCGTTCCGCCGTTTTTCCACTCTTACCGATGGCAATTCCTTTATCTTTATTCTCAATCGTGACGACAGCCACTTTCCGGCTGTCCAGTCTGTCGGTGATACGTATTTCTTTGACTCGAGCGGGCGCAAAGGAATTCCGGATGAAGTCTTCCGCGTTATCTGCGTATTCGACGATTTCAATGTCTTTGCGAATCATGCGTTTTAACAGCTTTATTCGTGAACCATGTTTACCTATGGCCAGCCCCACGTCTCCCGGCTTCACGATCAAAATGACTCGTTGCCGCTCATCGTCGATAATGCAGTCGGTTGCCACGGCTCCCGTGACGTTTTCAAACAGCGCGATATACCGCATTTCGTCGCTTCTCAAGCGAATTTTCTGAGTCATGCTTAGACCTTTTCTACGCTAGGCTTCATCTAGAGTCTTTCACACTATTATATTTACTTTCGCTCTTCTGGAGCTAAATCTCTTTCTCTTTCAAGGGCCTGCAGGAGCCCTTGATCCGACAGGCTTCGTATGGTCACCGCCGATACTGAGAAGGGCTTGCCACAGATCATTCCCAGATCCGCGCTGGTGCTGGGGTAGATGCATACTGGGATGTTTGATAAGTGGGCGTGGCGCTGGACGCTGTTTACGGTCTTCGGCGGACAGTTGGACGAGAGGATTAGGACCACCGCCCTGCCGCTTTTAGCCGCGTCCATGGCTTTCTTCGACCCTAAAAACATTCTTCCAGATGTATCCGCTGATTTTATTACTTTTTCAACGTCTATCATGCCCTTTTCGCCTTCATGGAGTGTGATTTCCGTTCCGTGTTTTCCCCGCGGTTACGGGGGTGTTCCCTTGTGGCCCATAAAGAGTTCGATAAGACCCGTGCCTATGGGGATACTCTGGCCTACAATCACCGATTCAGTGGCGCCCTTAAACATGTCCTCTTTTCCCGAGACAGCAGCGTCGACGAGGGTGGATACCGTCACTTCAAACGCCGCCTTGGCTATGACGCTCGCCTTTCCTCCACTGACCCCGTGGCGGCCTATCTGGCGAACGTCTCCTGTTTGACACATAATGTCTGAGACTAACATGATGTGTCTGACGTCCACGTCAAGTCCCTGCTCTTCTAAGACCTCCCCCGCCTCTTTGATCAACAAGTTTCTCGCGGCTTCTATGCCCAAGACTTTGGCGACCTCATGGACGTCGTTGGTCATGATGCGGGCTGGGTCGATGCCGGGGACCTTTAAGACCTTGGGTAAATTGGATCCCTCGGTGGTAATAATCCATTCCCCGTCTTCATACGACACCAGGGCTCTTCGAATTCCCGCGCATCCTTTGACGAGAAGAGACGCCGCTTTTTCGTCCATTCTCTTCAGCCTCTTGGCGTCTTTTGTGGTGATGTGGAGGCTGTCGTGCTCCGCGGTAACGGTAAAGTTGGGGACTTTGATGTTTTCCAGGTCGGCCGTGGTGACGCCTCGGGCGTCCATTTTGGAGGCGTCGAGTTTGATCACGAGCGTGGCTTGGAGGTCATCAACATATTTGTTTGAGGCAATATCTCCCAACGACGTAAATACAAGTGCTCTCGCGACCTCCGTTGCTTTTTCTTGGTTGAAACGATGTTCCTCGTCGAGGTGTATTGTCATGATGGGCGTTGAAGGCTTTCTCCGCGCGTCAACGATCTCAATTAGCCTCGGAAGGCCCAAGGTGACGTTTCTCTCTTTAACGCCTGCGTAGTGAAACGTCCTCAGCGTCATCTGAGTTCCTGGTTCTCCGATGGATTGAGCGGCGACTATTCCCACAGCTTCTCCTGGCTCGACCAATGCCTTCTTATAGTTTTCAACGACCATTGGAATTAGCTTTTGAAGGGCTGGTTCACTCAGGGGGGTCTTCAGGACTTGGGCTTTCAGTTCTTGGGCGAGTAGAGGCGTTACCTCGGTTTCAATGCCCTCTAAGTGGTCTTCCACATACTCTCTTGACGCTGGTTCCCCCTCGTCAACTATTATTTTGATCCGTTCGATGAGGCCCTGAATGTTCACGGCCTTCCCGTGGTCGCTTTTGGCGGGATCTACGCCGTCTTCCCCGTAGTCGAACTCCACGATGTTTCCCTTCGAATCCCGAACGGTGCCGTCATGTTCAACCCGAAGGAATTCAAGGGCGTTTATCAGGCGTCGCTGCATATACCCGCTTTGTTGCGTCCGAACCGCGGTGTCTACAAGGCCTTCTCTCCCGCCCATGGCGTGGAAGAAGAATTCGATGGGGTCCAAGCCATCCCGGTACTCGGACTCCACGAATCCACGTGCCTCGGGACTGGGGTCCTTTGGCTTAAAGTGGGGGAGCGCACGGTCCTTAAAGCCGCGAAAGATTCTTTTCCCTCTCACAGATTGCTGTCCTAGACACGCCGTCATCTGCCCGATGTTGAGGCTTGAGCCTCTCGCACCCGTTCTCGTCATGATTATCCCGTGGTTTTCCATTCCGAAGAACCCGTCTGCGATGTTGCCCGCCTCATCGCGGGTGTTGGAGAGCTCATTCATTATGTATATTTCCAGCGTTTCCTCTAGGCTTTGTCCGGGAAGCCTTTGGAGCGTTCCGCTTTGATACTCGGAGATCAGTTCTCGGATTCTATGTTTGGCATTTTCAATGTTTTCTTTAATCTCTTCGTATTTTTCTTTGGACAGGTCCAACTCGTCTAAGGTATACGTGAACCCCTTCATGGTTATGAACTCGGCGAGGAGCCTGCTTAACGAGTTTAGGAAGGTTTTTCCCACTTCTGCCCCAAAGTCCTTGACGATGCGGTGGTATATGCTCTCCGATTTTTCAGCTCCAATGGAGTTCTTATCAATCACGCCTCTTTCAAGGACCCCGTCTTTCACCACGACGTAGGCATCATACTCACAATCCTCGTACTTACATTCTACGCATCGTTGGCACGTGCTTGACCTTAACACATAGTTCACGCCCTCGGGTATGAACAGACTGAAGATTTGCTTACCCGTCCAGAGGGGTTCGGGCCGCGTTATCTGGGGTTCGGGTAGAGGTCCCTGATAGCGAGCAGCTGACAAGAGTCGGCTGACTTCGGTTTTGGTTAGCGTCGTCGTCTTTCTCGTTAACAGGTAGGCTGACGTCAAGAAGTCTCGGGTTGCACCGATGATGGGGCCCCCGTATCGAGGGGAGAGTATTTGGTCTTGAACCGCCATTAAGAGGCGGGCTTCCGTCTGCGCTTCTTCGCTTTGCGGGACGTGTAGGTTCATTTCATCTCCGTCGAAGTCTGCGTTGTAGGGGGGGCAGACGCACAGGTGAAGGCGGAACGTTTTATAGGGGAGCACTCGCGCCAGATGAGCCATGATGCTCATTCGGTGGAGGGATGGCTGTCGGTTGAATATGACGATGTCTCCATCCTTGAGGTGGCGTTCGACGATGAATCCCGGCTGAATGGCCTCCGCGATCTTCTCCCGCTCGGTGACGAATTCCAGTCGAATCCGTTTTCCGTCAGGCCTGACCACGTAGAGGGCGCCTGGATACTTTTCTGGCCCGTTTTCAACCAGCTTCTTCATCTCCTCGATGTTCCACACGTTCACCTTTTTCGGAACGGTCAACCGTTTCGCGATTTCTATGGGCACGCCCACCTCGTTGATGTCGAGGTTGGCGTCGGGGGAGATGACGGTTCTCGCGGAGAAGTCCACTCGCTTCCCCGAGAGGTTGGTTCGAAATCGGCCTTCTTTTCCCTTCAGCCTCTGGGAAATGGTCTTTAGGGCTCTACCCGACCGGTGGCGGGCCGGGGGAATCCCGGACACTTCGTTGTTAAAGTAGGTGGTTACATGATACTGCAGGAGCTCGGATAGGTCTTGAACGATCAGGGTGGGCGCTCCCGCGTCGATGTTTTCCTTTAGCCGCTGGTTGATTCTGATGATGTCGACGAGTTTGTGGGTGAGATCGTCCTCCGAACGCACGCCCGACTCCAGGGTGATAGAGGGACGAACGTAGACGGGGGGCACGGGTAAGACTTGAAGGATGGTCCACTCCGGCCGTGCCACTTCGGGGTCAAAGCCGACGATCCGTAAATCGTCGTCGGATATGCGCTCCAGGCGTTCCCGAATGATGTTTGGGGTGAGATTGTAGGCGCCTTCGCCTTCCACGATTTCCTGAAAGCCCGTGGGCTTGATGAAGGATATTTTGTGCTGCTTTGCTCCACAGTAGGGGCAGTCTTGGGGCCGCTTCGCCTTCTTCTCGATCTCCTTGAATAACTCGGGTGAGGGCGCTCCAAGCATTTTTCGCTCCCGCTCGATCTTCTCCTCGTAGTGCGCGACGTCGTTTTCTGAGAGGAGGAGTCTACCACAGGTTCGACACGTTACACGGAGGAGCATGTAAACGAGTTTGACGAAGCTGATGTGGACAACGGGGACGGCGAGTTCGATGTGGCCGAAGTGGCCGGTGCATCGGGACGCGGTGTTGCCACAGGTTCGGCATCGTTGTCTCGGTTCAAGGGTTCCAAAGCGCCCGTCCATTAGCCCTGAGCTGATGGGAAGACCATCTTCGTCGTAGGTGTCAGCCATCTGAACCTCGACGACGGAGAGCCTTCGTATCACGCTCGGCGAGAGTACGCCAAAGCGTATACCGTCGACGATTTTGTAGGGTTCCTCTGTGACCACCGCCATTTTACGCCCTCTCCATTAACGCTAATTTCGGAGAAATGCAGAGGCTCATCAATTCTTGAAGCAGGAGCTTGAACGCGTAGGATATGGCAATGGGCGAGATGATGGCGTCGTCACCGCAGAGTTGACAAATATATTTCCGCTGTTTGAAATCGTAATACGCCAGGTAGCCGCATCGTTCGCAGATGAAAATCACGGTCTTGTCCGATTCGTCCAGCAGCCGGTCCTTGAGGAGAAGCGCGGCGCCGTGTCCGATCAGACAGTCCCGCTCCATCTCGCCAAACCGCAAGCCTCCCCCCCGCGCTCGCCCCTCCGTCGGCTGCCTCGTGAGCATTTGTACCTGTCCGCGGGCTCTGGCATGCATTTTATCCGCAACCATGTGGTGAAGCTTTTGATAATACACCACGCCCACGAATATGTCGGCTTCCAGCCGCTCTCCCGTGACTCCGTTATACATGACTTCCTTACCGCCATAGTGGTACCCCTGGCTCTCCAGAATCGCCCCGAGCTCGCTTCGACTTTGATTGCTGAAGGGGGTTCCGTCCACGATTACCCCGTCGAGGGCCGCGGCCTTCCCCGCTATGGACTCCATAAAATGGCCGATCGTCATACGCGAGGGAATGGCGTGAGGATTGATGAGGATATCAGGTATGATTCCTTCATCGGTGAACGGCATGTCTTCTTGGGGCACAATCATGCCGATCACGCCCTTCTGTCCATGGCGCGACGCGAATTTGTCTCCCAACTCGGGCACGCGTTGATCTCTGACCCTGACCTTGACGAACTCGCTACCCTGCGCTGAACTCATTAAAAAGACTTCGTCGACGACGCCGGATTCGGTGGACCGCATGGTAACGGAGGTATCTCTGCGCGTCGGGCCTCGTACCTCGAAATCCCGGTATTCTTCGAGGAATCGTGGGGGACTTGACCGACCAATTAAGACGCTGTTCCCGATCACCCGCGATTCAGTGCTGATGACCCCGTCCTCCTCTAGCAGGCGATAATAGTGTTCTCCTCGGAAGCCCCGGGTGCCTGCTTCGGGGACCTCGAACTTGTCTTTCATTCCACCCAGATACCGTCTGCCCTCCGCCCGGTACACGCGGAAGAAGCTGGAGCGGCCGAGGCCGCGTTGTATCGATGCCTTGTTGAAGATGAGGGCGTCTTCCATGTTATAGCCGCCAAAGGATATGACCGCGACCACGTAGTTTTGGCCGGGCGGCCGACTATAGTATCCCAAGACGTCCATGGGCTTGGTCTTGACCAAGGGGAGCTGGGGGTAGTGAAGCATGTGGAATTGGGTGTCAACTCGATTGAAATAGTTTGAACTATACATGCCGAGGGCTTGTTTCGCCATGGCGGCCTCGTAGGAGTTTCTTGGGGATTGATTGTGCTCGGGATAGGGGATCACCGACGTGCAAATGCCTAGGATGGTGTACGGCGCGATTTCCATGTGGGTGTGCTCCGGCGTTAACCGGTCGTAGTCCAGCGCGATGAGGGTGTTCTCTTCCTCTTCGGCGTCGAGGTATTCGATGAGGCCCTGCCGTATGAGGTCTCGCCACTCTAGGTCGCCGCTCTTGAGCTTGGCGATGTGGTCCGAGGTAAGTTTTGGCGCTCCCTCTTCCACGATGATGAGGGGCCGTCTAACCCTTCCCGCATCGCAGTTCACGTACACTTCATCGTATAATTCCGCGCGTTCGCTTTGATAGTAGGCGATGTTGGCTTCAGGGCTTAATACGCCGCTTCGCCTCAGCTCCCTGAACGACCGCGATAAGACTTCACCGTCATCTGAGTATCCCACAAAGGACCCGTTCACAAAGACTTTGGCCCCTGTCGCCTTGGACTCGGCTGAGGCCCCCTCTGGAGAGAGGACGCCGAGTCGGTAGAGAAAACGTTGGATCTCCTCCGCATCGGCTTTGACCGATATGCTTGCCATGAGTGAAAGATTCTTTACGAGCCCGCAGTTCGACCCCTCGGGGGTCTCATTGGGGCAGAGCCGGCCCCAGTGGGTTGGATGAAGGTCGCGCGCTTCAAAGTTTGGCTGGCTCCGGCTTAAGGGTGACTGGAGACGCCGTAGATGGCTTAACGTCGAGATGTGGTTCGTTCGATCTAACAGCTGGGTGATGCCCACTCTCCCGTACCCCCAGTTCCCCGTGGCTAAGGCGTGTTTTATGCGCTCCGTGATAATCCCGTGTCGGACCGAGGCCGAGATTCGGATTCGCCGCTTTTTGATGCTCATCCGTTCAAGCTGGTACTTGACGTCACGGCAGAGGTTGCGGAAGGCGAGTCTGAAGAGGTCGGCGAGGAGGGGACCCGCCAGTTTCAGACGCTTATTGGCGTAATGGTCCTTATCATCCTCCCCTCTCAGCCCCAGCTTCAACTCAATGATTCGCAACGCCATCTCGCCGAGGAAGTACGCCTTCTCCACGCGGTTTTCAGGGGTATTCCCGATGTGGGGTAGAAAATTCCGGTCAAGAACGGTCTGGGCCCTCCGAAGCCGGTATTCTCGAACTTGGCCGTGGGCGACCCGGTTGCCGATGTAGATGATGGCGTCTTCCACCGTGTTAATGCCGACTGCTTCGTCGAAAGAGGCTTCAAGCTGGTCCTGAATGTCTCGGTTGAGAGAGATCATTTCCGCGATTTCCTTATCCGATCCTCCTCCAAGCGCCCTCATAATGATGATGAGGGGAATTTCCTGCGGGACGCCGGGGATGGACACAACAATCATGTTCTTCGGCTTCATCTTACACGTAATTCTCGCTCGAAAGCCAACGGTTGTGGAAAACACCTTAGCTCGGTACGCGGGCTTTGTGCCGCTGGAATCCACGTCCACCAGTATTCGGTTAGGTGCCAAGTCTTCCAAGCCCACAATGACGCGTTCAGACCCATTGACAATGAAGTACCCGCCGGGGTCAAAGGGGTCCTCGCCGAGGGAAATGAGCGCCTCAGGCGTGTTACCGTGGAGCAGGCAGAGATTCGACTTCAACATCACGGGAATATCGCCGATGTGAATGTATTCAACGACGCCTTCTCGGTCATCGCTCGCGTAAGCCATTTCGAGGTAGAGGGGCGCCGAGTAGGAGAGGCTTCGCATCCGGGCCTCCATGGGGTAAATGGGGTGATCGGAGCCATCGACCTCGACGATCCGTGGTCTGCCCACCTCAATGCGTTTGAGCTTGACCTTGAACGGGTTGACCGGGGTGACGATGGCGATTTCTCCCACTTCATCGATGATCTTTTGCAGGTTGTTTTCTATGAAGTCATTATATGAGTCCAGATGCTGCCTGGATAAGCCTTCTTCTTCAAGGAACGCCCTCATAAGAAACCATAACTCGGAATCGGGAACAGTCATTAACCCATCATCTCTTCGGTAAGGATGACTCTGCCTAGCCTTCAACCACGTATCGGTATGAGACGGCTTCGCCCGCTGTGGGGCTTTTCCGTATAACCTTAATGAGGTCTCCGGGCGCGGCGTCGATCGCCCTTGCGGCCGGGTCGGAAGCCCTTATTTTGGGCAACTGATAGGGTTTAATTCTGAACTTCTTCAGCACTCTCTCAACGTCCTCTTGCTTTAAGAGGACGTGCTCTGGAACCAGGAGGTGCTCAAAGATGGTGGCCTTTTTTGTCGACAAATATTCTTCCCTTTCATCAGCCTTTAACCTTATAAAAGTCATAGCCCACGCAGTCGGGACTCTCAAATAAGCGCAGAGGCACCCTTTCTTTTCGAAACTATCGTATGTAGCAAACACAAGAACTTTATAAAGTTTATTATGTCGGGCGACGAAGCGACCCGTTGTAGGGACTGAAAGCCGTTAGCGGGGGGCTTGTATTCGCCTCGTGAAGTGCGTACTAGCTAGCGCGGGTTCTGTGTTGTCAGAACGTAAGGAAAATTTTTCTGGGGGATTCCGTTGGTTTCGGGGGGATTTGCGGAACGCGGGTGAATACTCGCGTATTGGACGGGACAAAACGGGCGCCATGGGGAGAATGGGGGAGGAATTGGGCGTGAATGGGGGGTGATGATCGACGTGACGTTCATGACTCGACCGGTGGAGGATCGAGCGGGGCGAGCGAGTTTCTGGAAGTTACACTTTGTGGCCTTAGAATTTATACTTTGAGGACTAGGTCTTATAGAATAAGGTAAAGTCTATGTTTCCGTCGTCATCTTAACCGAAGGGCCGTCACGTCCGGAGGTGTAGCTCCATCCTGCTCCTTACATCTGCATCAATCCCAGACGAAGGCGATCTTCCCCGTGCGTCGCGTGTCGAAGAGCGTGAAGGCTTCGGCTGCTTGTTCAAGACGAAATCGATGAGTGACCGTGCTCTCTAACGAGAGGTGGTGCTTCACCAAGAAGTCCGCCATTTCAAAGTACGTGTCTGTCTTGAAGATGGGGGACCCTCTTATCGTAATATCTTGGCGAACAAGGTCTGACGGCCTTATGACGAGCTCAACGTCAGTGTGCCCAATGAAGCCCACGCGCCCCCCGAACCCGACGCAGCTGATCGCGTTGGTTCGCGCCGCGTTAATCCCCGAAAAGTCAATGGCGACCTCAACACCTTTGCCCTGTGTCACGTCGCGTATTTCGTCTGCGACGTTCGCGGTCTTTGCGTTGATGCCCTTATCTACCCCTAATTTAAGCCCGAGTTCCAGCCGCTCCTGCATGGGTTCGATTCCGATTACTCGCGCACCCTTCCCTTTGGCGATCACGACGGCGCAAAGCCCCACGGGGCCAAGCCCGTAGACAGCGACCGTGTCGAGGCTGGAGACATTTAGTTTTGTGAGGATCTCGTAGGCTGTACCGCCCGCGCACGCCATGATGGCGCCGTCGATGAACGACAGGTCGTCGGGGAGGGGGAGGCATCCACGAGAGGGCACGAGGATCTTATCCGCAAAGCTTCCATCCTTGTTTCCCGTCTGCCCCGTCCACCACGGACGCCCATCGATGGTGTCCATGTTTCTACATCGATAATCATACCCTTTTACGCATGCTTCGCAGTTTCCACATCCAATGGCGTGAAGTACCGAGACGCGGTCCCCTGGCTTGACGTTGGAGACCTGCGCTCCAATGCTTTCGACGATTCCACACGGCTCGTGACCAGCGATGACTTTGGGGCAGCGCTGTATCGCTTCCTTTGAGAGGCGATAGATGTGGAGGTCACTGCCACAGATCGTTGAGGCCTTCATGCTCACGACGGCTTGACCGGGCCCGGGCTCTGGATCGGGGTACTCTTGGACTTGAAGCCGTCGGTCTCCAATAAACGTTACACCCTTCATGATTCGTCCCGTCAGAAGATAGACTCTGGCGTGATTAAAAAGCCTTATTCCACTAAGGCCTATGATGAAGGGCAGTACTCTGAGGACTTACTTAACAATACGGATGCATCGCCGGCGGGGGGCCTTCCTCCCGAAGGGCTACACGGGGCATCCAGCCCGCTTCTGCCACCGTCGCTTCCTGTCTCTTCTCGGTGTCACGTTACCGACTGTTCGATGTGATCGATCGTCGTCTCAGTCAGCGGAAGCGCGGCGTTCTCCAGGATGGACGTGAGCGTGAGCAGGTTCTCGTTCGACACGAGGTTTTCCGTGGACATCTCAACACACAGCCGGTCACCTGGGACAATCGACCTCAGAAGCGTCAAAGTGTGCTTTTTCACCGCTTCGGGCCCCAAGGTGTACACGGACCCTGGATAACCCATCCAGATCACTTTCTGCTTCCAGCGGGAGAGGGCGTCGCTCACTGGCAGATCTCCCATGGGCGGCGGGTGGAGGGCCTCAATGATGTCTATGGGCGTCTTCGCGACGAGGTCTTTGAGCACGTTAATCCTTCCATCCATGTGGACGGCCATCAGCTTTCCCTGTTCGTGTAAGATCTCTGCGCAGTTCTCGTAGACAGGCATGAAGTACTTCTCGAAGAGTCGGGGGTTCACGAGAAGGCCGTCAATGTTGTCCCCGCACATCACGACTTCCGCCGGTGACCTCGCCGCGATCTCGTACAGGGGCTCACGGCTCTTGCAGAGGGCTTCGTAGAGCTCCTCAATCTCGTCGCGATACTTCGCGTGGTGGATGTAAAAGCGGCCTCCCTCGCTCCCAATCCAGTCAATCATCAGCATCTGCATGGGGGTATGTGGCAGGGACGCGATGACCAGGCCGTCGCCGCCCAGCCACTCCTCTGCCTGTTCGATTGGAAAGTAGTAGGGCGTATATGTGGTGTGCTCGATCATGTATTTGAGGACTTCGTAGTCTTCGGGCTTCTTGATCAGGCGGTCTATCTGCCACGGCGAAACGTCCCTCCAGCTTCGCAGACCATGCCATTCTTCTACCCCAGGCTCCCTCTTCTCATCCAAATAGATGGAACCCACCGGCGTGTGGTATATCCGGCGTTGAACCACCCTTCCGGTTGACGTATCTTGGGCCTCCGTCCTATCCACGTTTTCCATCGTCATGATGTGACAGGGTCTTAACCAGCACATCCCCATCCCCCGGTTTCGGCATTCCCGCTCCGCCCACCCAATCTGGCTGTGTCTCCACCAGTGGAAGAAGGGCAATCTGTCCGCGCGGTCTCCATAGAGGGTGGCCAGTATCCGCTCACGCGGCGTCATCTCATCCACGCCCCTTCACCCCTCGTCCTCGGGAGTAACCCACGCCACACACTTCTCCACGCCTTCCACCGCGTTTACCGCACAGTAGTCAGCGCCGATGCGCTCCGCAAACTCCGCGGTCACAGGCGTCCCACCCACAATCACCTTCACGTTATCCCGAAGGCCCGCCGCCTGTAAGGCGTCTATGACTTCCCCCATCTGGGGCATGGTCACCGTGAGCAGCGCTGACAAGCCCAGTATGTCCGGCTGATGCTCCTCGACGGCACAGACAATCGTTTCAGACGCCACATCGATGCCCAAGTCAACGACCTCAAAGCCTCGTGCCACCAATAGTGTCGTCACGATGCTCTTGCCAATATCGTGGTTGTCGCCTTCCACCGTGGCCACAATCACCTTTCCCCTTACCGCAGCCCCGCCTCCCTGCACATAGGGATCAATGACGCTCATTCCCTCCTTCATGACCGCGCCCGCAACGATTAACTCCGAAAGGAAATATTCGCCCTTCTCGAACTTTTCGCCTACGATGCTCATCCCCACAGCCATGCCGTCTGTTATGGCTTTGAGGGGAGCTACGCCTCCGTCCATTGCGTGCTGAGCCGCTTGGATCACCCCATCAAAATCCATGTTGACGATGCTGTCCTTCAAAGCCCTCAAGTATTTTTCTTCAGTCAACGTCCCGCACACCCCTTCCCTCTTGTATCTCTTATCCTCATCGTTCCTCTACCCATACTTCGCTGATTCATTATAATCTTATGGTATGGCGAGTAAGCCGTGATCACGTTTGACGTTTCGTTACTTCAGAGATGAAGGCAGCGGAGACGCCCCCAGGCCCATATGGACAGCCATCTTGCAGGCGTCGACCTCGATGACCACGCTTGCTCTGGTTCCGTGTCTCCCCGCCGATTCGTCAACAGCCTGGCTCACGAAGGGCTTTCTAGGCTCCAGTGGTATTCGTCACGACGAGGGTTACACGGGGACGGTGCCGCCCCGACGGAGAAGAAAAGACGGCTCGAAGACGCTGAAAGAGGAGGTGGAGTGGCTTGACTCTCAGCGAACCATAATCGAGAGGCGGATGGTAAGACGAGTTGAGCCATCGTCAACATCATAACGGGAGGCCTCACAGAAGCGTGAAACGGGTATCCGATTGCACAGCGCCGTCGAGAACCAAAAAGGGAGAAAGAGGTTTAGCCGGCGGCTTCGGTCGGCTTCCTCATATTTTTGCCAGAGTGTCCCGAATTGTTTTTCCCGAGTCCTTGAACCAACGTGATAAGATCGATGTGTCCATGCCGATGCAGAAGTCGCGGCAACCGAGGTCAATGTTTTCACCTTTGGATTGGTATACTGGCCGGGTATGCCTGAGCTAACCGTGAAGTCGGCTGGACCCCATTGGACCATATCGACTCCCTCCACCGACAGGAGTTCCTCCAAGTGTTCCACAGCGATCTTCTTCTCAATCATTATGGCCACGATGGCGTCGTCACAGTATTTGACCCAAGCCGGTAAGCTTCCCAGCTTCGTCATCACTCTCCCGAACCGCGCGCCGCCAATGCCCTTGGGGTCGCATCGTACGGCGTCAACGCAGAGTTGCACGTCCTCGATCGTCCTAAGGTCCGCGAATAACAGGTTTTGTACCCCGGCGATACCCATGGCTCTTTCAGCGATGTAGATTCTGGGGCTCTGATCAATCTTTATCATGGTTGACATGCCATACATTTCTGCGGTCCGAGCTAGATTCGCGAGGTCAAAATCCGTATAGGGATAATATTCACCCGCAAATTCAACGTAGTCAAATTGGCCCGAAAGACCAACCAGCTCGGTGACAATTGGCGAGGCAATTCCGAGGTGGGTTCCAACGGTGGGCTGATCCTTATCCAGTAATTGTCTAAGTTTGTTTTCAAAGGACATTATCCTATGCACCTTTTTTTACCTATTTTTCACCCGTTATATAAGCTTACCTCGCTCGGCGGCGTCCTCGGTTTTCCCCCTGTCCACGTACCGTCCTCTTCTCTCCCCTCGTCGTTACGATGGAGGTGGGTGACGGGACGTTACGAGCGGATCGTAACACGCCTTGGACTGCTGATGCCTGAAGCGGGGGAGCAGGCGTCGTTACGCCCGCCCTCCGCCATCAAGGCAAAGTCTTCACCCGGGACTCACGAGCGACGCGAGTTTTGCGTTGGAGGCCCACGATATTTCGGGAAGACTGGGCGCACAGGGGCTGTCCAGCGGCTTCTCTGCCTCAATTGGGGGCGTCGAAAGGATGTTTCCGCGTTTGAGACGTGGGATGGTCCCGTATCTTGGTCGATCTTGACGACCTGTCGTGCTAAGAAAACTTTATATTTTCAGAAAACGTTAAATAGTTCGCCAAGAAATGGTGTTATCCCCATACGTTATGGCGGCGTCGCTAGGACACTTACGGCATAAAGCCGGAGGGATGAACAAGGCGACCTCCAACGATGGGAACAGATATGTAGACCTGAATAAACCAGCAATCTCTGCTCGGAACTTAGGTCTGAAGAAGGTTCACAGCTCATCCGCAAATCCCTTATCCAGCGAAAGCGGTAATACTCCAATAACTCCGGTTGATCCTGCCGGACCTTACTGCTATCGGGATGAGACTAAGCCATGCAAGTCGTGCGCTCTCAAGCTATGTTGAGGGCGCGGCGAAAAGCTCCGTAACACGTAGTTAACCTACCCTCGGGATGGGGATAACCCCGGGAAACTGGGATTAATACCCACTAAATGATAATACCTGGAATGGCTTATCATTGAAAGACTCTGGAAACATGCTTCCAGCGTCGCCCAAGGGGAGCCCGGAGATGGAAACTGAGACAAGGTTCCAGGCCCTACGGGGCGCAGCAGGCGCGAAACCTCCACAATGCGCGAAAGCGTGATGGGGTTATCCCGAGTGCCGTCCGATGAGGATGGCTTTTCCTCGGTGTAAGGATCCGAGGGAATAAAGGGGGGGCAAGACTGGTGTCAGCCGCCGCGGTAATACCAGCTCCCTGAGTGGTAAGGACGATTATTTGGCCTAAAGCGTCCGTAGCCGGCTTATCAAGTCTCTTGTTAAACCCAGTGATTCAATCATTGACCTGCAAGAGATACTGTTATGCTAGAGGACGGGAGAGGTCGACGGGGGTAGGGGTGAAATCCTATAATCCTTGGAGGACCACCAGTGGCGAAGGCGGTCGACTAGAACGTGCCTGACGGTGAGGGACGAAAGCTGGGGGAGCGAACCGGATTAGATACCCGGGTAGTCCCAGCTGTAAACGATGCGGGCTAGGTGTTGGGGTAGCTACGAGCTACTCCAGTGCCGCAGAGAAGTTGTTAAGCCCGCCGCCTGGGGAGTACGGCCGCAAGGCTGAAACTTAAAGGAATTGGCGGGGGAGCACCACAAGGGGTGAAGGCTGCGGTTTAATTGGAGTCAACGCCGGGAACCTTACCGGGGCTGACAGCAGAGTGAAGGCCAGACTGAAGATCTTGCCAGACAAGCTGAGAGGAGGTGCATGAAGATCTTGCCAGACAAGCTGAGAGGAGGTGCATGGCCGTCGCCAGTTCGTGCCGTGAGGTGTCCTGTTAAGTCAGGCAACGAACGAGACCCCCACTGTTAGTTGCCAGCGAATTCCAACGGAATGTCGGGCACACTAACAGGACTGCCACCGATAAGGTGGAGGAAGGAGGGGGCAACGGCAGGTCAGTATGCCCCGAACTCGCCCTCATGAACATGGAATCCCTAGTAACCGCGTGTCATCATCGCGCGGTGAATACGTCCCCGCTCCTTGCACACACCGCCCGTCGCTCCATCCAAGTCGGGTCTAGATGAGGCGCAGTCTTCTTGGCTACGTCGAATCTGGGTTCGGTGAGGGGGGAGAAGTCGTAACAAGGTGGCCGTAGGGGAACCTGCGGCCGGATCACCTCCTTAGCAAGCGGACGTTGGATAGGGGGCGAATGATGGAGCTGTGAGCCATACCTGTGCAGCCTGGAGAACCAACGGCTTTCCAGGCGAAGGGCGTAGTGCACGTCACGATGATCGCCATGTAAAGGCTTCAACCAAACGCTAACATGACATTGGGTTCAAGAGTAGGCCCGACATGCTACGCCATTTGGTGGATAGCTAGGCTCGGACGCCGAAGAAGGGCGCGGTAAGCCGCGATAGGCTCCGGGGAGGCGCATGCAGCCCTAGATCCGGAGATCCCCGAATAGGACTTCCAGCCATAGCTCGACTATGGCACGCCTATATAGGCGGGGGAACCCCCCGAACGGAAACATCTTAGTAGGGGGAGGAAGAAAAACCAAGAGGGATTCCCTGAGTAGCGGCGAGTGAAAGGGGAAAGGGTTCAAACCGAATCCCGCGGGGAGACCTGTGGGAGATGTGGGGTTGCGGACCCAGCCGCCTCCTCATCAGTTAAGCTGAAGTGGCCTGGGAAGGCCCGCCGGAGAGGGTGACAGCCCCGTAAGCGCACGCTGGTAGGAGTTGGGCTGGTGCTCCAGAGTATCAAACCTTGATTTTGGCTTGAGAACCTGGGAGGCATCAACTTCCAAAACTAAATACGTTCCGAGACCGATAGCGCACTAGTACGGTGACGGAAAGCTGAAAAGTACCCCGGGAGGGGAGTTAAAAGAGCTTGAAACCAGATGGTTATAGACGTGCATGGCCTGAAAGGGTAGATTCCCCCCGAAGGAAACCGCGGTGACGTGGGAGTACGAGGGAGGAGGACCAGGGTCATGCGTTCCGTCTCGAAACACGGGCCGGGGAGTTCACAATCATGGCGAGCTTAAGGGCGGAAACCCCGTAGGCGCAGGGAAACCGACAAGTTCGCAGTGGAGGCTTCTCCACCAGGAACGAGGTCTGAAAGGGCCTGGAGTCATGGTTGTGAGACTAGAAACCGGGCGATCTAGCCCTGGGCAGGGTGAAGCCAGGCGAAAGCCTGGTGGAGGCCCGAAGGGATTCTGACGTGCAATTCGATCCTCTGACCTGGGGCTAGGGGCGAAAGACCAATCTAGCTCGGTGATAGCTAGTTCCTTCCGAAGTATGTCGCAGCATAGCCTCGAGCGAGGTAGCTGATGGGGTAGAGCACTGATCGGGAAGCAAGGGGGCGAGAGCTCCCACTTTCCCTTCAAACTCCGAATCCATCCGCGCCGTAGACCTCGGGAGACGGGTACTGGGGGGTAAGCCCCTAAGGCCGCGAGGGAAGCAACCCAGACTGGGGTTAAGGTCCCTAAATGCAGACTAAGTGTAAAACAAAAAGGCGTTCTCAGCCTTAGACAGTGGGGAGGTAGGCTTAGAAGCAGCCATCCTTCAAAGAAAGCGTAACAGCTCACCCACCGAGGCTGGGGGCCCTGAAAATAGACGGGGCTAAGTCTGCTACCGATACCCCAGAATACAGTTGAAGACTGTAATTTGGTAGGAAGGCGTTCCGCTTGGGCAGAAGCTGGGCTGAGAAGTCCAGTGGACCGAGTGGAATTGTGTATCCCGGCGGTAGTAACAGCATAGTCAGGTGAAAATCCTGACCGCCGTAAGGGCAAGGGTTCCCCGGCGATGCGTCATCAGCCGGGGGTAAGTCGATCCTAAGGCCGATCTTAACTGAGTAGGCCGAAAGGGAAACTGGTTAATATTCCAGTACCATAAAGATACGTGTGGTGACACAAGCCCACCGTCTAACGCTTTGAGATAGGCTGAGCAAGGCCGTCGCCTTGTTTAACTGTATACGCCTGGGGAGTACCGTAATGGTGAGAACCAGGTGAAGGCAGGAACAGCCTCCCGTTAGGGGGGTTCAGTCGATTCTTGGAGCCAGTGAAAAGGATGGTGGGAAGGATTCTTTATGATCGTACCCAGAACCAACACAGGTGTCCCTAGGTGAGAAACCTAAGGCGTATCGGGTCGAATCCGTGGCGAGGGAACTCGGCAAATTAGCCCCGTAACTTTGGGATAAGGGGTGCCTGCGGTCTTAGT
>SMTZ1_10001608_pt1 | contig 22802 bp, 20 predicted proteins | sample DeeMarSWOR136_30_FD_25667 | JGI IMG/M metagenome (IMG submission 25667) | reverse complement strand
AGTGGCAGCGAGTGATTGCCACCAATCTTACCGGTACTTTCCTGTGCAGCCAGACTGTGGCTCGGCATCTGGTTGAGCAAGGAACAGGTGGTAAGATCGTGAACATAGCTTCCGTCGCCGGCTTCATGGGGGTACCGAACCGCGCAGCCTACGTCTCCTCCAAGCACGCCGTTGTCGGGCTTACGAAGGAAATGGCCCTTGAACTGGGGCCCAAAAATATTCAGGTCAACGCCATTGCCCCGGCGGTAGTCGAGACTGGAATGACGAAGGCCCGACTCCAAAATCCCGAGTTCGCCGCCTCGGTGAAAAGGGCCTTTCCGGCTGGTCGATGGGGTCAACCCGAGGAAATCGCGAATTTGATCTTGTTCATCGCCTCGGAGGAGGCCGCGTTCATAACCGGGGCGATATTCCCCATCGATGGTGGTTATTCGGCAGGCAAGGGGATCATGGTCGAGAAAGAGAGCAACCATTGCAAGCCCTGAGAAGGATTGAGCCAGTATTACGTATGAATATGCTGCTCAGCTGCTTCACCCGTTCCAATTCGGACTTTTCTCAATTTTGCTGACAGTATTTTTGTAACCTATTGATAGTTTGGCAGATTCGGGTTTTCCAAGGAGAACACCATTGTCCCTTCGCTTCAATGCCTCCGGAGTGACCCTTTCGGGGTTCGCAGGTGGAGAATACTTACCCCTTCCGGCCTCTCAAGGGCCGGCCTTCCCCTCCCTGCTCACCCTCGATGGGTACCCCACTCCTCCGGCAGATTACGCTCATGGACAACGGTGTTCTCCAAAAACTGAAGCAACTCCAGTTCCAACGTCTTCCGGGCTGTGGGAAGGCTTCAAAAATCTTCGAGAAGGGAGAAACAGGTATGAAAAACAATGGTGATCTTCACGGTGTCATTGTGCCAGTCCACACTCCTTTCAATGATGATCTTTCCGTTGACTTCGAGGGGTTACGAGACGACGTTCAAAGGCTCTGCGATTATGGAGTCCACGGGCTCATGATTTTGGGGAGCAATGGGGAATTCGGCAATCTCACCATGGAAGAGAGGAAAAAGATCGCTGAAATGGTGATAGCCGAGGTTGGAGATAGGGTCCCCATCATCGTTCACGTGGGGCACAGCACGATGTCCTATGCCCGGGATTTAGCCGAGCATGCGCAAAAAACCGGGGCTATCGCGGTTATGTCTTTGCCGCCGTACCTTCTCAACCCCAATCAGGAGGACATATACCACTACTTCACGGATGTCGCCAAGGGACTCGATATAGATGTGGTGCTTTACAACAACCCAGGCCCCACAAACATAATGATCGATCCCTCGACAATAAGTCGTCTGGCCAAGATCGAACGGATCAACTATCTGAAGGACAGCGGGCGAAATTTACGGCATACCTCGGACATCATTCAGTCAGTTGGCGAGTCATTGGTGGTGTTATCGGGTGAAGCCGACCTATTTCTCCCGATTCTCGCCCTGGGTGGAAAAGGGGGAATAGTGGTTCCCTCGCTCGTTGCTCCCGCCAAGACGATAGAAATGTACGATGCCATGGTGAGCGGAGATGTTAATGGGGCACGAACGGCCCACTATCAGCTGATGGAATTGATACACGTATTGGTGAGCGAGGGCAAATATCGTGCTGCCGTGAAAGCCGCACTCAATCTCCAAGGGAGGGCAGGGGGCCGCACTCGTCCTCCCCTCTCGGATATCTCCGAGAGTTGTAAAAACCGCCTTCGGGAAGTTCTGAAAAAGATAGGGGTAATATGACGCATCACGTCAAACCCGCAAAACCCTGCAAAGAGATGCTAGGAAAGTGATAGTGCGCGGTTTGAGGGTTCCAAAATTGCGCTCAATAGTGCTCAATCCGATGAGGTGGCCCAACCGAGGAGGTACCCCCAATGAATGCAAAGCCGGCCGTCATAGTGACCTCTCATAAGGAGTCTCCGGTCGATCTTGAGATAGTAAGGGGCGAGCTGGGTGACCGGGCGAGCATCCGCGTCGTCCCACTGCCCCATAGAAAGTTGACGCCAGTTGAAGAGGAAGCCTTTATAAGCCAGATGGTGGACGCCGTGGTGATATTCCAGAGGCCGGGATTCATTACGCGCAAGATCATAGAGGCCTGTCCGCACCTTAAATTTGTCATCACCCACGGTGCGGGGGTGGACAAAATTGACCTCAAGGCATGTGAAGAACGCGGTGTCTGGGTGGGAAACGTTCCAGGGGCAAACGCAAATGCGGTGGCTGAGCAGGTGGTGGCTGGGATCATGGTTCTCTTACGGAGGCTGACGATTGCCAATGCATCTATGCACCGGGGGGGATGGAAACGGGGAAGGTACGTGGGGAGGGAATTCTCGGGGGGCACCCTGGGCATCATCGGGTTCGGCAATGTCGGGAGAAGACTAGCCCAAATCGCCAGTGGGTTTGGAACGAGGGTAATCTTCTATGACCCCTATCTAGAACGGGGCAAAATCCATGAGACACCAGGTGTTACCGGATATGACAATCTAGACGACCTCCTGGGGCAGAGCGACTATGTATCGATCCATGTGCCGCTCACCAAAGAGACAACGGGGTTTATCGGGCTGAGAGAGCTCAGGCTGATGAAGAAGGAGGCCATTCTCGTTAACACTTCTCGGGGTGGGATCATCGATGAAGAGGCCCTATGTGTGGCGCTCCGCGGGGGAATGATCGGGGGCGCTGTTCTTGATGTCTTTTCCGAGGAACCCCTGCCCAAGGGTAGTCCCCTCCGACATTTCTCCAATGTGGTACTCACCCCTCATATCGGCGGGTCCACCCGGGAATGTTTACAGAGGATCGCTCAAAAAGCCTGCGAGGAAATACTCTTGGTCCTGTCAGGGCAAAAACCAGTGAATTTGGTCAGGACCGCAGGAACGGGAATTGACTTAACCTCCAGAGCATGAAGGGAGTCTGATATCGGGTCTTCTTCTCGATCTCCCCTCCAAGCAAATCTTCGGCCGTGACTCATCTCTGAGAATTGACGAGTTGTTTTCCATATGAGAAGACATCGGGAATGCCGCCCGTATGGATGAATACTACGGTATCCTGAGAGGTAATGTTACCTTTCCGGATTAGGTCCACGAGTCCTGCCATCGCCTTGCCCGTGTAGACTGGATCGAGGAAGATCCCCTCAGTCCGTGCCACCAGCGTTATGGCCTCACTACATTCTTTGCTTACCACTCCATAGCCCTCTCCCCTGTACGCATCGTAGACGATCATTTCATCGGATGTGAATTCTATCCCCAGATTTAAGAATTGGGCGGTCTCGTTGGTCATCCTTACCAGATCACCAATTTGCCGATCTCGTGGATGCATGACACTGATTCCTATCACCTTCAACGGGGCCTGAAGGTGCTTCATCCCCACCAGCAACCCCGACTGAGTCCCACCCCGGGCGCTTGCGATAACCAGATAATTCGCCGTGATACCCTTTTCCTTGAGTTGTTCATGGATCTCATCTGCCCCATGGACCCACCCGGTTATTTCGATGGGCGACGCGTCCGCGAATAGTGGCTGCATTACGTAAGGTCGATGTCCCTCCTGCTCCAACTTCTGGACATCGTTAAGAACCTGAGTGGGCAAGTTACTCGTTCGTTCATAGGCGATGTCGCCGTCTAGCCATACGGTGTTCGAGTCCAAGAGGGTCTGAAGGAGGACGTTTCCCGATGTTGCGGGACCACCTCTTACGCTATAGAACCTGACCTCAAAACCCATCTTCCTCGCGGCTGCGGTGAGCTGAGTTCTATAGTTGCCTCGTTTCCCGCACAAAATGATATCGAACCCTTTCTCTTTCACATGCCCCAGCAAGAATTCAAGGTAGCGGCATTTATTTCCACCCATGGCTAAACCCGAAAGATCTTCGCGTTTCATGAGGATACGCGGTCCCCCGAGAACCCTCGAGAGGGTTTCGGCCTCCCTCATGGGTGTTGGATAGTGGCCCAACGACATGCGGGGCATCTTCTCCACCGATGGAATCATAATTTCCCCTCCTTGCGAATGCTCCATGACGAATTATCTTAACGTTTGACCCAGGCAGTTTGGAAATCAGCGGGCTGACGCAATACGCAGAGAAATCGGCTGAAAATGACAAAAAAGGGCAAAAAGTGTTCCTTTCAGGCCCCTTATGGTAACAGAGAGGAATGGGATTCACAAGAGGAAAGGCAGGGCCATCTCTGACCCTGCCTTTCCTCTCCGAAAATACTACCACCTCCTAAAATACTTGTTGGAAGCGTCTTTCGCAGTGTCCCCTATACAGAATCTTCTAGCTTTTGAGCCAAATTCCACCATCGGAGGAATTCACACATTGTGATTATCGAGACATTCTGGCACATGCTTTGCAAACCAAAGAGGTCACAGGGTTACGAGCAAAAAATAGTACGCTGAACCCCGATGGAGGACCGAAGACTAACATGACGAAGATAGAGAATAAGGTAGTTGTTCGGTTTCGAGATGGAAGAATGGTAAAGGGATATACCTACGACTTTAACCCCCACAAGGAGGTCTTCCATGTCACCGAAAGCCAATGTGCGAAAGAAGTCGTGGAGGTATCCAACTCCGGGCTGAAGGCGGTCTTTTTCGTGAAAACCTTCGAGGGAAATAAGGACCATCGCAGTTTCGACGACTTCTCCCTGGAGAGCCTTGATAGCGTCCACGGCCTGAAGGTAAAGGTGACCTTCTTCGATGGGGAAGTGATGTACGGCTCGACCAATGGGTATACGCCGCATAGGAAGGGCTTCTTTATCTTTCCCGCCGATGAACAGAGCAACAACGAGAGGGTTTTTATCATCAGGGATTCCACCGTGTTCGTGGAAACCTGGAGATAACGAGGCCATATCCTCCTCCTTCCATTCATCCCTTCCCGCACCTTGCAGGCGCAGTCCGGCCTTGTAACTCCCAGCTTTGGGAATTCCGAGAGGTAGAGGAGCATTGAGCGTCACCCACCCTGAAGATCCACCCCCGTGATGCCAGGTGTGGTGGTCGCCGAATCCATATGGTGGAATAAGCACACCCCCTTTGGCGGGGGGATCAACCAGTTGGCCTCCGATGAGGAGAACGACATGGGAGGGGGCCCGAGCTTCCACAGCAATCTCGTGGAGGTGGAGGCGAGGGAATAGAAAAACGGACGAGGCTTGCCCTCCTGAACCGGGTTAAGGGACCGAGGGGGAGCGGCCCAAAGTGCTGGTCGAGTATCGTCCCCAGGGCTTTCTTCTTCCAACCCGAATATTTCCCCTGCTATCTCATAGCGATCGGTCCACATCGGTGGTCAGATAAGTCCGTTTATAGTGGAGCTTATTCAGGGCATTCACGTAAGCTTTGGCGCTGGCCACGATGATGTCGGTGTCGCTCCCTCTGCCGATTACTGTCTGCCCCTCTTTTTCCAGCGTGCATTTGACGGAGCCCTGGGCATCGGTTCCTCCGGTAATAGCATCCACCTCATAGCGAACCAGGTTGCTGGTGTCGCCCGTTATCCTTTTGATGGTCTTGAAGGCCGCATCCACAGGGCCATTTCCCAGGTCAGCGGTCTTTACCACCTTTCCATCGACTTCCATTTGGACCGTTGCCGTGGGAATCAACTCGCTCCCGCTGGTTACGGAAATAAAGGTCAGTCGGTACTTGTCGGGGATCTGGATGATCTCATCGGCCACAATGGCCTCAATGTCCTCGTCGTACACCTGCTTTTTGAGGTCACAGAGATTCTTGAAGGCCCGAAAGGCCCTTTCCATCTGATCATCGGTGAGGTCGTAGCCCAAGCTTCTCACCCGATCGCGCAAGGCATGTCGTCCAGAGTGCTTTCCCAGGACCAGGGTGCTCTTGCTCAGGCCAACGGCCTCCGGAGTCATGATCTCATACGTCGTCTTGTTCTTCAGGAGCCCATCCTGATGGATCCCTGATTCATGGGCAAAGGCATTGGCCCCCACAACGGCCTTGTTGGGCTGGACTCGGATGCCGGTGATGGATGAGACGAGACGGCTCGTGGGGTAGATCTGTTCGGTTCGAATTCGGCTGTCGAGGCCAATGAGGTCTCTTCGGACCTTCAGGGCCATCACGACCTCCTCAAGGGCTGTGTTGCCTGCCCGCTCTCCAATGCCGTTGATGGTGCATTCCACCTGTCGGGCTCCATGCTGAACTGCAGTCAGGGAATTTGCCACGGCCAAGCCGAGGTCGTTGTGGCAATGAACGCTGAGCACCGCCTTCCCTATGTTGGGGATAGTATCCATGAGATATTGAATGAGCTCGCCGAACTCATCGGGGACGGCGTATCCCACCGTGTCCGGTATATTGACCGTGGTCGCCCCGGCATCGATAGCCTCACCAATCATCTGCGTGAGGTAGGCCCGATCGCTTCGCGTGGCATCCATGGCCGAGAACTCCACATCATCGGTGTACTTCTTGGCCCGTTTCACCGACTTTATCGCCAAATTCAAAACGTCCCCCCTCGACATCTTGAGCTGATGTTCAAGGTGAATGTCCGAACTGGAGATAAAGGTGTGAATTCTCGGCTTTGCCGCTTTCTCTAAGGCCTCCCAGGTTCGATCGATATCCCTGGGGTTCGCCCGAGCCAGGCCCGCCACAACTGTTTCCTTGAGCTCCGCCGAAATAGCCTGAACGGCCTCGAAATCACCCTGCGAGGCCACGGGAAATCCTGCCTCGATCACATCGACTCCCATCTGTTCCAACCGTTTGGCCACCCTGATCTTTTCAGCGACGTTCATGCTGAACCCCGGAGACTGTTCCCCGTCCCTCAGGGTGGTATCGAAGATCGTGACGAATTCTGACATAGTCCTTTCCCCCATTACCGTGTATTTTGGCAAACTCCAATCATGGAAAGAGCCTTCCCGCAGCTCCCCGGCTGCAGGTCTCTACGCTAACCTAGTGGACCCTCTTCGGTACCTCAGATCATCGGCCCCCGGGCCGGTGGGATTTTTCCCCCACCGCGGATTTGGCCGATCCCGAATGCCTATCCATGAGTCTCCTACCTCCGCGGGCGAGGGCAACCTGGCCTGTCCTGGCGATTTCCAGGATGCCGAAGGGTTTGAGAAGCTCCAGGATGGCGTTGATTTTCTCCTCATCACCGGTTACCTCCAGGGTCAGACTTTCCCGGCTGGCGTCCACGATTTTCGCCCTGAAAATGTCCGCCGTTCGCATGATCTCAGCCCGATTTCTCTCCCTGGCCTTCACCTTAATCAGGGCCATCTCGCGGGTGATGAAATCCCCGTTTGCCGTGGTGAAGTTGATTACCCGAATCACATCAATCAGCTTCCTGAGCTGCTTCATGACCTGTTCGATCTGAAGATCATTACCCACCGCCGTACACGTAATCCTGGACATCGTTGGGTCCATTGTCTCCGCAACGGAGAGGCTGTCGATGTTGTAGTCCCGTGCGCTGAACATGGCGGCGATCCGGGCGAGGACTCCGGGTTTGTTCTCGACCAAGATGGAGATCGTGTTTTTCATGTCTTGCTCCTCACGACGGGAAGGTCAGGGGTACTACTTTCTTCGCCTTCTTATCCGGCTTTTCCAGGATCATCTGGTCAATACCATGGCCAGGCGGCACCATGGGGAACACCTTCTCCAGGGGATCCACGACGAAATCCATGACGACAGGCCCCTGAATGGAAAGAGCCTTCTCCAAGCACGGGACGACATCCTTCGGATGGGCGGCTCGAAGCCCAACTGTCCCGTAGGCCTCGGCCAACCTCACGAAGTCGGGTTGGACATCCATGGAGGTCTCCGAATACCGCTCATCGAAAAAGAGCTCTTGCCACTGGCGAACCATGCCGAGGGCGCGGTTGTTGAGAATGGCTATTTTGATGGGAAGCCGATACTGAACCGTAGTCGCCAGTTCCTGCACATTCATCTGAAAGCTACCCTCCCCTGCAATGTCGAAGACGATACGATCCGGGAAGGCTACCTGTGCGCCGATTGCCGCGGGAAGGCCATAACCCATGGTTCCCAACCCACCCGAGGAGAGAATGGTTCGTGGTTGAGTGAACCGATAGAACTGGGCCGTCCACATCTGATGTTGTCCCACCTCTGTCGCGATGATGGCCTGGCCCCCTGTCAAGCGGTGTATCTCCTGAATCACGTATTGAGGCTTGATCACATCCTCGGAGGGTTCGTAGCGAAGGGGATGTTCCGCCGAGAAGCGACGGACCTCCTCCAGCCAGGGTTTCCGAGCGCCCTTCCACACTTCCCCCTGTTCCTTGAGAAGTTTAACCATACGGGCCAGGACATTCCTGGCGTCACCCACGATGGGGATGTCCACGGTCACGTTCTTGCTGATGGATGAGGGGTCGATATCCACATGGATGATCCTGGCCGAAGGGGCAAATGCTTCGACCTTTCCGGTAGCCCGATCATCAAAGCGGCTCCCAATGGCAATCAACAAATCACAATGGCTAACCGCCCTGTTGGCCCCATACGTCCCATGCATGCCAAGCATTCCCAGGAAGAGGGGGTGATCGCCGGGAAACCCTCCCAGCCCCAGGAGGGTTACTGTTACCGGTATCTGAGTCAGCTCCGCGAGCTCCAAAAGCTCCCGTTGTGCTCCGGAATGAATGATCCCTCCGCCGGCGTATATAAGCGGTTTTTTGGCCTTCAGGATCTCTCGCACAGCCAGTTTGACCTGTCCGGGATGGCCCGAGGTGACGGGCGCGTATCCGCGGATTTCAAACCTTCCCGAGTACTCAAACGGGGCCTCGCCCGTGATGACGTCTTTGGGTAAGTCGATGACCACCGGTCCTGGCCTGCCCGTTGAGGCGATGTGAAATGCCTCCCCAATGGTCCTTGCCAGATCCGCAGTATCCTTAACCAGATAGTTGTGCTTGGTGCAGGTTCGGGTGATGCCCAAGATATCGGCTTCTTGGAAGGCATCGTTCCCGATTTCGTGGGTGGCAACCTGTCCCGTAAGCACCACCACGGGTATGGAATCCATAAAGGCCGTTACCACGCCGGTAACGATATTGGTCGCCCCTGGTCCCGATGTAACCAGGCAAACCCCGGGTTTGCCCGTCGCCCGAGCGTACCCGTCGGCGGCATGAACGGCTCCCTGCTCGTGACGCACCAAGACGTGTCTAATCTGGGGATAATGTATCAGTTCATCGTAGAGGTTGATGACCGCACCTCCTGGGTAGCCGAATATGACTTCAACTCCCTGGCGAAGGAGGCTCTCGAAGATAACCTGTGCTCCTGTTAGCTTCTTCACTGCTACCCCTCCTGGTTTGTGCCTGGCCAGTCTCCAAAAGACGGAAGGACAACGCCATCCGGCCTTAAAAACAAAAAAGCCGCGGAACCCTCCCACGGCTTCAAAAAAAGAAGGCCGTGGGCACCGTTGCTGCCCACGGCCCGGCTTCTATGAGGAAGTTGAATCTCCTCCCCGGCCAGGCAGTGGACAGCCCTTAAGGACCAGGACCAAAAGCAAGCCCATAAGCTGTAAGATAATAACGGTCAATATCGACCCCGCCTGACCCATGAAAAGCCTTTCCCTCCCGATTCAAAAGCAAAATTAAGGGGATTATATACTCTATCTAAGTATAATTGTCAAGCAAAAAATCAGGAATTTATCGAGAGTTGTCAACGGGAGTAAGATAACATATTTCCAAATAGGAACGCCTGACTATAAAGCATCTGTTGATTGAATACACGGATTCCCTTGATAAAAACCAGAACAATTCCCATGCTGACACCGAGGCTTTCGTAAACCATTCTCTCGTCAAGGCACTCCAAGCAGTGCTTGGTCAAGATGACCCTGCGTGGGTGGGCTTGGAGGAAAAGAGCGAAAAAAAAGCACTAATATGGAAACCAGCACCCGGACGTCTTCACTCCCGATCCTTCTTCCCCATTATAAAATTCACAAAAAAAGGGGAGAAGGTCCCCCCTCTTTTCTTCTCATCTCCTGATTTCGCTTACTCCACGGGATAACCTGCCTTCACCCAGGCCTTCCAGCCACCTGCCATGTTGGCAACGTCTGTGTAACCCAGACGATCCAAAGTATCTGTAGCAAAGCAGCCTCTCCCGCCAACCTTGCAGTACACAACGATCCGGGCCGATTTGCCAGGGACCACCGTGGCGATTTTGTACTCAAGCAATCCCCTTGGCAGATGCTTGGCCTTCGGAATGTGGCCCTTTTCCCACTCTGCCGGCTCCCTGACATCCAGGAATATCGTTTTCCCTGAGTCGAATTCTCTCTTGGCGTCAGCCACGGAAATCTCTTCGATATGTTTCCTGGCTTCGGCCTCCATCTCCTGGGTGGTCATGGGCTTTTTCGGCGCACAACCAAAAGGCAGAGCCAGGGCAAACAGCAGTAAAAGGGCCAGAATGCCTCTCACGAACCGATTGTTTATCATGGACTTTCTCACCTCCTTTCTCTAGGTATTTTTTACAGCACTGGCTAAATTCAAGGATATCGACGATCACCTTTTCTTTGTCTGCGTGGGTATCTCTGATTTTGGGACGATGAGCGACCTATTCGCTTCCCTCTCCTCGGCTGCCACGTCTTCCTCGGTGAGAAAGAGCTTCTTTTTCTTGTGACATTTCTTGCAGCTTTTATTCTGCGGGGTCTTTAACTGGATATTGTGAGGTGTTGTAGGCTTCCAAGTTGGAACTTGATCGAAATTTTTCAGCCCCCCCTTCACATAATAGTCAAAGAGACCCGGGTTCGTTGGAACGTGGCGTACAGTGATAAATTTGTAGGGCCGCTCTTCGGTGACCGTGGGATTAAGGCCAATCTTGAAATCCATGATCGTCTTTTCAGTCTGATAGTAAGGAAGTCCCTTGCTATCCTTTCCCACGTGACAGCCGTAACAGTGTTTGTATTGAAGAGAATGGCACACGGTGCAACTCACGGTCTCATAGTGGAGCCTGTGCACCTTTTTCTTGGATTTCGCCTTTCCCGCATCCTCATGACAATCAACGCATTTCGGACCGTTGGCCACATCATGCATACTCTGATATTCCTTGCCGTCACCGTGCATCTCGCCAGCCTTGTGGCAGGAAACACATTGCATATTTTTTTTCACAAAATGGACGTCTCCGGGAATCCCGGGGTTCTTCCCTGTAAACTCCATCTCCAAACGACTTCCATGGCATGACGTGCAGTTGGTAGCCATGGGAGGTGTCTTCATAAAGTTGTGACCCTGAACGAACCCCCCACCTACCGAGTGGGGTCTGCTGACATGACACTGACCGCAGCTGCTGTGGCATCCCATACAATGGTTCCCCATGGCTATGTCGAGGACCTTCTTAACCGATTCATCCGCGGTTGCTCTCCTGTCCATGATGATACGATAAGGCAAGAGGGTAACATGGATGCTCGATTTCCCGAGTTTGACAATTTCCTCATGACAATCGCCGCACGTCTTTGACGCGTCCGGGAAGGTGGGATCCTTGATGATCCCCTTATGAGCGGTCTCCCAGTTGCTATCGGTTGGATTGCCCCCATGGCAGTCCACGCAGGGAATCTGGCCGTGGTCAGTTTCCAGAAACTCATCCTCCACCAGAATCTTTTCGTATAGCTCCAACGGAGCTAGTTCACCGCCTCACCCCTCACCTTTTGTCTCTTCCGATTTGGCCGGTGGGCGCATTTTGAGTATGATCTGGCTTAATTTGATGAGTTCTCTGGAGTTGGTGTGACAGGAGATACACGTGCTCTTCTCTTGGGACTTTACGGGATTGGAAATGCCCCATGGGAGAAAATATCCCAGGAAAATCAAAAGCATAACCCATAGGCACCAAATGCCTTTACCCTTTGGCCCCAACATCTTTTTCCCCCCTTTGCCTCGAATGTAGCCTTACTCAATCTCCCGGGGATTTGCACACCCCGTTAACAGGGAAGTCGTCCAATGGATGGTTTTGGAGATGATGGGTATCTTGCCATTATTTCCCTTTTGGGTTTCCAGAAATGCCCCGATCCTACAATCTCCCTTGTCATTAGTCAAGATCTAATTTGGAAAAATTCTGGGGACATTATGAGAGTCCGTTGTCATTAAGGTCTCATCATGGCACGCATAGCAAGAGTAGTAATCCCGGGGACCCGTGTCATGTTATCCAGTGAGGTGGACGCTCAATCCCAACCCTTTTTTCTCATGACGCCAGTCATGAATATATGCGTCTTTCCCATGAACCAAGCCAGCGCCTCGGTGTTCAGTTTTTGGCCCCTTGTCTGATGACCAATCATGTGCATTTGACTGCGGTAGCGGAGAAAGAGGAAAGAACTTAGAACATGCGATTAGGGAGGCGGGAGTACCATAGGATGTCCTCATAACCTCAGGCCAAAACCCATTAATGGGGGGAACTCCTATATTCCGCAGAGTAATGGGCCCTACTCACATCATATCAGTATTCCACCCTACCTTTCGTCCCGGGTGAACACCCCCCTACGGGTCAATCTATGCCGCTGAAAGCCCAGATGGCCCGGGAATAATGCGGAAAGACCTTCCGCCCTATTCCCTGGAAACGGGCGTGACCTCCATCGGAACGAGCACGATTTCGATGCGCCGATTCCTTGCTTGCCCCTCTTCGGTTTCATTGGAGGCGACGGGATGGTATTCGCCGTACCCGGTGGCGGACAGCAAGGTGGGGTCAATACCGATTTTTTCCTGCAGGTATCTGGCTACATTGGTCGCCCGGGCCGCTGAGAGTTCCCAGTTCGTAGGATACCGCCTCGCCAGTTCTGGTCCGATGGGAACATTGTCCGTGTGACCCTCTACGTTGATTGCCCTATCCTTCACGTTCAACAGGATTTCCCCTACTCGCTCCAATACCTCAATGCCCTCGGGCTTAATGGTGGTCCTTCCCGAGTCGAAGAGGATCTCGTCCAGCATATTCACCTTCAATTTACCCTTCAACTGCGTGATGGTGATCTGGCCTTTCTCGATCTCCGTTTTCATGCCCTCCAAAAGATCTTCATAGGTAGATTTCATCTCCTTCATCTCTTCTTCTCTCTGCCGCTTCAAAGCCTCGGCTTCAGATTGGAGTGTATCTACCCTCTGCTGCAGAATTTCGTTTTCCTTCTCCAGCTCAGAGATTTGATTCCTGAGGCCTACAATGTTCTTGCTCAGGGCATCCTCCTTAGCGCGTAAAATCTTCTCCAGTTCCGCGTTATCCTCCTTGAGTCGGGCGACCTCCCTTTCCAGGGAAAGATTTTTAAGCTTCAATTCGGTTCTCGCCTTCTCCAGATCATTCCTTTCCCCCTGCAGGGCAATTACCTGTTTATCAAGGGCCTCTCTCATTCCCTGTAACCTGGCGTTTTCGGACCTCAATTTCCCCAATTCCCTTGAGAGCTTTTTGCCCTCCTCCTCCTTTAATAAATATTCCTTTTTGCTCACGCAACTCCCGAGAACTCCTATGCTCAGGGCTAACGAAATGACCAAGACAATCCGTTTCTCCCGATTCATTGTTCACCTCCATTTGGTTTAAGACCCGAGTAAGGATGGTCACCTTCCCACGTTAATCACCGTGGGGTCCAAGGCGCCGATGAGATCACTGGTTTTGAGCTTCAGGATGAGGCCACGCCTCCCGCCGTTGATATAGATTTCACCATGTTCCAGGATTCCCTCGTCGACATAGACGGGCAGTTGGGTCCTTGCGCCGAAGGGGCTAATACCTCCCACGAGGTATCCCGTCAGGCGCTGCGCATCACGTTCGCTGGCCATCTGCGCCTCTTTGACACCAGTTATCCTGGCCAGCTCCTTCAACGATACATCCCTGGAACTTGACAAGAGCACGAAGACGAACCGGCGATCCGAGAGCCGGACAACGAGGGATTTGAGCATAGCGTCCAGGGGAGCACCCAGTGCCTCGGCTGCGCATTCCGACCCCTTTTCCCGGAAATCATACTCAAGGGACTCGAAGGCAATCCCCCGTTCAATCAAAAACCGCTCGCCCCTACTCGACACAGTGGTTCCCTGTCAAAATGGCCTTATCCGTTTCGTCTTTCGGGTGTTCTCAGCAAGGGACGCAAACCTTGGCCCATGCCCTGAGGCAACGGAAATCTCCTCGCCGGCGATAAACCGGCGATGGTGGGAAACTACAACCCCAATTTTAGTATGGATTGTGCCTGAACGCAAGGACAAACTAACCGGGGGATTGCCCACATGCTGGAGAATCCCCTTGCCCTATGAAGTGAAATGCTCGGAAATCGAGTTACTTCCCCTATGGCTGGGGAAGACATTGGTATCGAGAACCCTCAATTGCTATAATGAGCAATAGACTAGTTTGAAGGAGGAAGGGATGACCCATAGAGACGAAGGGCGCTACTCCCAAAAACATGAGGATCGTCTCCAGCCTGACCAGGCCCTTGCAGATGCCATACGTAGGCGCTCGGTAGGAGGGAAGGTGTCGTGTGCGGCGGCATTTCGGATCGCAGAGGAGATGAGCGTTGAGCCCTCAGCCGTAGGGCGGGCTCTAGATCTCCTGGAGATGAAAATCATCACATGCCAGCTGGGGCTCTTCGGACATGAACGAGGCAGGCACCTTATTGTCAAACCAACCGAGACGGTTCGGCCGGAGCTGGAAAGGGCCCTCCGAGCAGGCCTGGTCGATGAACGATTGCCCTGCGCTTCCGCGTGGGAGATTGCAAAACAGTTCAGCCTGCCCAAGATGGGCATAACGTCGGCATGCGAAAGGCTGAATCTTCGCATCAGTCGATGTCAACTGGGGACATTCTAGAGGGGACGCGCGGGCTCTGTCGATTATGCTCTATTTCCTCGTTTAGGGATCCGGCCCACTTCCCGAGGTATCGAGACGGCAGACGAAGTCCGTCTCGCAGGCCTCGCACTCGAATTGAATAGTGGTGTGATCGATGTTGAATTTTTCCCTGAGGAACCGGTTGATATCCTCCAGAATCTGGGCGCTCCGGCTGGTCATCTGATCCTCGATGAGGACATGGGCGCTCAACGCGTAGATCCCGGAAGTAATGGTCCACAGGTGGACGTGGTGCAAATCCCTCACGCCCTCAATGGCCTTGACCCCGTCGGTTACCTCCTCCAAACCGACACCCTTGGGCGTGGACTCCAATAGAATGTGGACCGAGTCCATCACCAGTTTGTAGGCCCCTACCAGAATGATAATCCCGATGACAAAGCTGATGATGGAATCGACCCTCTGCCAGCCCGTAAGCAGGATGATCGTCCCCCCGAGAATAACCCCGAGGGAGGAGAGGAGATCGCCCATGACGTGCAGGAAGGCCCCTCTCACGTTCAAGCTCTCGTGGCTTCCCGCCTTCAACACCAGAACACTCACGATGTTCGCCCCCAGCCCAATGGCGGCGACGCCCAGCATGAGGAATCCCCTTATGTCCCTGGGCTCGATAAGCCTTTGGTACGCCTCGTAAAAGATGAAAAGGGATAAGACCAAGAGCACCGTTCCATTGATGAGGGCTGCCAGGATCTCCAGTCGGTAAAAGCCGAAAGTCTGCTTCTCCGTTGCAGGACGTGTGGCAAACCGCAGGGCGAAAAGGCTCAGGAGCAAGGCCAAGATATCCATGAGCATATGCCCGGCATCGCTCAACAGGGCGAGGCTGTTGCTGAGCAGACCACCAACGAACTCCACCACCATAATGGCGCCCGTGATGAAAAGCGCGATGAGCAGGCTGCGTTGATGAGAGGGGCGTCTATGATTTGTTTGGTGTATGTAATTTTGTTTCATACGGCGCAATTACGGGCATGACTTTGTGGATGGTCCTATGGCCTTTTGCTAAACGGAGGGAATTATCGTATCCCCGGGGGATGATATTCGAGAAACAGGGAACTGGCGGCCGGGAGGTCCTCCTTCCGGCCGCGCGAGCTTGATTCCCCGAAATCTCGGCCTCGGTAAATCGCCTACTCCTCGATGGTGATGGCCTCAACCGGGCACTCTTCGGCTGCCTGTCGGCACGTCTCCTCCGCCTCTGGGGGAACGACGTCCACCTTGGCATTGGCGGTATCGTTCTCCATCTCGAATACCTCAGGGCAGGTCTCGATGCACAGTTCGCAGCCAGTACACGTATCCTGATCAACAACTGCCTTCATCTTCGCACCCCCTTTCTCTCCTATTTTTTCCGGGAGATGAGCTCATTCGCTTTCCCTCACATTATTCCGTTCCCCTCACCGACCCCTTCACACGGCCCGATCAGCTCCTCGAATGGGACCCACTGCGCCCAAATAAACGGCCGTCTCCCTCTTGCCATCCACTCCGATGAGCCCGTTTACCTCATCGTCATAGAACGCACCGATGGTACAGCATCCCAATCCCAGAGATGTGGCGGCGAGATAGAGATTCTGGCCGATGTGACCGGCGTCCAGATAGAGGTACCGATATCCCCTCTCCCGATACTTCCATTTCGTCCTCTGCACCACCCCCGTCCAAATGAACACAACGGCCGCCGCTTTGGCCATGGATTGATCCAACGCGGAGGCGGCAATGTCATGCCCGAAATCCCCCTCCGCTAATTGCTCCAGTTCGTTTTCTCGGCCATTGAAATGATACATCCCCGGCCTTAAGCCCGCGACCCGATTGACCACCACATATGTCTCAATGGGATACAATGCCCCCGCCGACGGGGCAGTCCGAAATCGGAAGCCATAAGCGGTTCTCGTAATCCCTTGAATGGACCAAATCAACTGAGAAAGCTCCTCAAAGGAGATGTCCTCCGGTAAGAAGTCCCTCATCGAGCGTCTCCTGGTCACAACCTCCCAGAGGGGTCTTCCCCCCTCTCCCTTGCCATTGCGGAGGGGAAATCTCCGGAGATCTCCTGAGTACTCCTTGAATTCCTCCGGTTTGTTCATCCAGTCGAGGACACCCCCCGACATCTTCTCGCGATGATATTTCGTTTCCTGCTGAAACCGGTCGCCTATGCCCATACCTTCGCCCACCATGGGTATCATCTATGATCTAGAATTTTTAATTATATCCAAAAAACGGGTAATATCAAACCCTCTCAAGAGGCCAATTGCGAGCTTGACAAAAATTTCACAATATGATCTGCTAAAGGAAACTGCAATGCAGTCGCAGGGGAGACGTTCCAATGGATGGCGATTTTCTCAGAAGAGTATCCCTACGGTCCCTTAAATCCTCCGATGTAGAGGGCATTGTCGAAATAGATCAGAGAGTATTGGGAAAAAGGCGCCAGTCCTTTTGGAAGAAGAAGGTAAGGGCAATAGAGTCTAACAGCCCGCCCACCGGCCTCGTCGCCCAACTGGACGACAAGGTCATCGGCTTCATATTGGGGGAGGTGAGCGGCTGGGAATTCGGGGTGCCGGCATCGGTGGGCTGGATCGACACCATAGGGGTCGACCCTCACTATCAGAAAAAAGGCGTGGCCAAGGCCCTGATGGGTGAGCTCATAAAGAATTTTAGGGAAGCGGGGGTGAAAAACATATATACCCTCGTCAATTGGAGTGACTGGGATCTCCTCCAATTCTTCAGGCGGATGGGTTTTACCCGTGGGGATATGATCAACCTCGAACTTAAGACGTAGTAACGGTAATCCCCCTAATTAGTCCCTTATCCCCAGGGCGGGGATATCGTGGCGATCGGTAGATTCGGGGAATCCCGAACAGGGGAAGACACCTCAGTAAGTCTCCATATTGCGCAATCCGTCCAATTGAGGATTATCGATCCCCTTGTGTTGGATGAGTACCTTGAACACATCACCCATCCCGCCATCGGGAAGGATCAACGTCTTCATGGCCAATCGATTTCTGATTCCCTCGAGGGGGGACTGATCTTCTTCCAGCTTCCTCTGAGCCTCTTCTAAGAACCCCAAATTGATCAAGAACCGATATTGAGCGGTGAGGCCGGTTGTTCGAAGGCCCGTCTCTTCCCCTCTCTTCGTGAGGCTGGTGAAATCGACGTGGGAGGTTATATCCTGAAGCCCGATCCGCTCGTAGGGATTATCATTCCAGGTATGCGCGTAATAGCAGACAAGGGTCCCACTCCTCCGATGAGGGGAATAGAGGATCTCCGCTTCGTGGCCGTAATCGATGGTCACCACGAATCCCCTCCTCAGGATCCGACCCACCACCTCCATCCAATCAAGGGCCATTAAGTTGACCTCAGCTCGTTGCCCATCATCCAGTACAATACTCAGCTTCTCGAAATACTCCTCGAGCTCGCCCGTGGAAGGATTTCCGATCTCCTCGCGAAACCCGCCATCGCCGTAGGTTACGTAGATTTCCCGCACATGGCCATCCATCGCGGTGACCACGTGCACCGGGAACGAATCGATGAGTTCGTTAGAGACGATGCATCCCTCAACACGAAAATCCCCGGATTCCACCTCCTGGGGAACGATCCACTCCACCTTTTCTCCAAACCCCTCTCCCAAGAGGAGGTCTTCTGCCTCTCTCCGGAAAAATGGGCTTGCCTCGACCATCCCGTAGGATAAGCACCGGAAGAAATCGGGCCTTTCTCGGCGGAGGGAGTAGAGGATATCATGACAGAGGAGGCCTTTTCCCGCGCCAAACTCCACGATTTGAAAGTGGGATCTCCTTCCCATGAGAACCCACATCTGATGTATCTGCTTGGCAATCATCCCCCCGAATAGGGGGTGAACGCAAGGACTCGTATAATAGTCCCCCCTCGCTCCGATTTTCTCCTTATCCGAGGAGTAGTATCCGTATACGGGATGATAGAGGCAGAGATCCATGAACTCCCGAAAGGTAATCCTACCCCTCTCCCGAATTCGATGGAGGATCGCCCTCTTTAACTCGGGATTTCCCACCTCGGGCCGCAACCCCATTCCCCCGTCCCCACCTCTCGTCGACCCATTCACAATCTCATTCCCTTTGGTACCACGACAATATCGGTATCACTGAGGGTAAACCTCTTCCTATCTTCATCCAAATTGAAGCCGATCACCATCCCTTCAGGGACGGTGATCCCCTTATCGATGATGGCTCTGCGGATTCTGGCACGCCGCCCTATGGAGACCCCCTCCAGAATGATGGAATCGGTCACCTCAGCATAACTATGGATCTGAACGTTCGGGCCCAGGATGGAATGCTCTACCCTCGCGCCGCTGACGATGCAGCCTCCGGAGAGAATCGAGTTGATGGCAACCCCGGTTCGATTCGCCTCGGAGTGCACGGTCTTGGCAGGGGGAAAAGGTGAGTAATAGGTATGAATGGGCCATTGGAAGTCGTAGAGGTTGAATTGGGGCCTGATGGAGACCAGGTCCATGTTGGCCTCCCAATAGGCATCGAGCGTCCCTACATCCCGCCAATATTTCGGCTCCATCCGCTCCTCATCCCAGAAGTTGAACGCATATACCTTATCCCTCGGAACCATAGAGGGGATCACATCACGCCCGAAATCGTGGCTACTCCCCTTCTGCTTGGCATCCTGAATCAGCCTTCGAACCAGCATCTCGGTGTTGAAGACATAGATGCCCATTGAGGCCAATATCGCCTCGGGATTTCCGGGAAGGGTCCTGGGATGCTTCGGTTTCTCCTGAAACCCGACCACCCGGTAATCGGGGTCAACCTCGATAACCCCGAACTCCCTCGATGTACCCCTTGGCATCTGGATGGTCCCGACGGTGAGGTCGGCTTCTTTTTCCAGGTGATAGCGAATCATCTCGTTGTAGTCCATCTTGTAGACATGATCCCCGGAGAGGATCACCACCAGATCCGGCCTCTCCTCCTGAAGCGTATAGAAGTTCTGAAAGACGGCGTCAGCCGTTCCCTTATACCAGCTCTCGTCAAGCCTCTGTTGGGCCGGGATGAGGCTGATGAACTCCCCCAACTGGCTGCTGAATAGGTTCCACCCCAACTGGACATGGCGATTCAAGGAGATGGATTTGTACTGGGTCAGGACATGGATTCTCCTGATGTTGGAGTTGACGCAGTTGCTGAGGGTGAAATCGATGATCCGGTAAATGCCCCCAAAGGGAACCGCCGGCTTTGTCCTATCTTTCGTCAGGGGGTAAAGCCTCTCCCCTTTCCCCCCTGCCAGAATCATCCCCAGTACCTTTTTCATAGTTATTCTCCCTGCGGCATGGTCTCTATAGATCAGAGGCTTTGCGTCATCCCGCTCGTATGTCAAACAAAAAATGTATCAGAGGCTTTTTCAAAAAACAACTCCGGCAGCAGGCCCCGGAATTCGATTTGAAATCGGGGGGATTCATCTGTTAAAAATAACATGTAAGTGCGTTCACCTACCCCGGTCACCATGGTAAAGATTGCGGTGGAAAAGGTTGGAGAAGATCTCCACGATGCCCTGATTAAGGCCATCAGCGCATTGGATGACGCCCATCTCTCTCCTCATGACCGGGTCTTGATCAAGCCAAATATCGTGGAACCCGTCAGCCCCCAATCCGGAAATATCACCAACCCTCAATTGGTGGATGCCATTATCAGATGGTGCAAGGATAGTGGAGTGAAGGAGATCGTCCTCGGGGAAGGTCCTAGCTACTACGTTTCCGAGGCACGACTGCCCGACTGCTTCACCCAGACGGGCCACAAGGACGTTGCGGAAAGATATGGGATCGGCTGGGTGCTGTTCGACCACCACCCCCACGTGCTCTACAAGGACAGGAGCCCACGCCTTCCCAGGGAATTCGGCGTCAGCCACTTTGCCTTCGATTTCAACAAGATCATCAATGTGCCCGTTCTGAAAACCCACTATTTAACCCGGGTCACCCTGGCCATGAAGAACCTCAAGGGTTTTCTGAGAAGAGGGGATAAGCCCCGATTCCATTCCCACCTTGCTGAGGCCATCGTGGAACTGAACAAACTGGTAAGACCCCATCTGAACATCGTGGATGGAACCATGGCCGAGATACCTATTATTGTAGCGGGAAGGGACATCGTTGCAACGGATAGCGTTGCCGCCTCCCTGATGGGCTTCAACCCCAGGTCAGTTGAGACCATCAGGCTTGGTTGCGAGGCCGGATTGGGAAAGATGGATTTGACCCGAATTGACATCTTGGGGGGAGACCTTGTTCATCTGAAAATGAATTTCGAGCTTCCCCAAGAGATGATACGAAGGCGGTTTCAGGCCCTCCGGGTGTTGGACGGAAAAGGCGTCTGCAGTGGTTGCTTGATCCCCCTGCTATCAGCCCTCACTCACCTCAAGGGTGAGGGAAAACGATTGAGCAATCCCCTCAACCTCGTCCTGGGCAGGGGGGTTACGAAGCCTGAAACCGGCCAAACCCTTCGCGTTGGCGAATGTGCCAAAGGGACTTCGTGCGAGGGGCCGTTCATCAAAGGGTGCCCCCCTGATAAAGGGGATATTACGAGAATGCTGGAAATGTACTTCCTTTGAGTCCCTATCCCGCTGGTCGATGCGGCCGCAGTGAGAAGGAGGAGATCCCCTCTCTTCTCACGAGGGGCTGGGTTTCCCCCGGCTATATGCCAGAAGTCCCCCTGCCAGAAGTACCTCTCGTAGCCGAGGGGAGAGGTCCAGGCGCGTTTGGACCGTGAATCCCCGGGTCGTGTTCTCCACGGAAAGGTCTTTCCCCTCCCGGACAAGGTGGATAACGTTCTCCATACGCAGCCGGTCCCCTGGGGAGAAACGATCCAGGTCTTCCTCGCGGAGGAACTCGAGGGGGAGGATTCCGAAGTTGATGAGATTGGCCTTGTAGATGCGGGAAAAGGACTGGGCAATGACACCCCGGATCTCCAGGTATCGGGGAGCCAGGGCCGCATGTTCTCGGCTGGAGCCTTGTCCGTAGTTCTTCCCTCCCATGAGAAATCCCCCAGCCTTTTCCTCGGCCTGGCTCACAAACTCCGGATCTGTGCGGGCGAATACATAACGGGAAATAGCCGGGATATTTGAGCGCAACGAGAGAATTTTCGCCCCGCCGGGAAGGATGTCATCGGTAGTTATATTGTCGCCCAGTTTGAGGAGGACTTCTCCTTCCAGTACGTCTGACAGGGGCTCGAACTGGGGCAGGGGCTTGATGTTGGGCCCCCGGATTATTTCAACCTCCTCACCCTCCCGTGCGGGGGGGATAATCATCCGGTCATCCACCAGGAAGCGTTCCGGCAAGCTGATATCGAGCGACTCCCCAAGGTCCCGAGGGTCGGTGATTACACCCCGCAGCGCGGAGGCAGCTGCGGTCTCCGGGCTGACCAGGTAGACAAACGCATCTGGGGTGCCGCTTCTGCCTCGGAAGTTTCGGTTGAAGGTGCGTAAACATACCCCCCCTGAGCAAGGTGCCTGGCCCATCCCGACACAGGGACCGCAGGCACACTCCAATACCCTGGCTCCAGCCGCGATCATTTCCGCGAGGTCACTTCCCTCGGCCAGCTGGCGCAAAACCTGCCGTGAGCCAGGGGAGATGACGAGGCTCACCCCCTGAGCAATTGCCCGCCCGCGGAGAATGGCCGCTACCTTTAACATATCCTCAAGGGAGGAGTTGGTGCAGGAGCCGATGGCTACTTGGTCCACCTTGCGCCCCTGTTCCTCCCTGACCGGAACCACGTTATCCGGGGAGTGGGGGCGGGCGACCAAGGGCTCAATACTGGACAGGTCAATAACCAACTCCTCATCGTAGGAAGCATCGGGATCCGGTTGGAGCTCCCGCCAATCACCCTCCCGATCCTGGGCATGAAAATAACGACGAGTCACCTCATCACTGGGAAAGAGGGCAGTCACGCTCCCCAGCTCGGTGCTCATATTGGCGATGGTGCCCCGCTGGGTAGCGCTCAGGGTTTCCACCCCCGGTCCACTGAACTCCAACACCTTCCCCCGCCCTCCGGAGACGGTCATCCGGCGTAGGAGCTCCATGATCACGTCCTTAGCCGATGACCAGGGAGGAAGCTTCCCCCTGAGCTCCACCTTGAGCACCTGAGGCATCGTCAGATAA
>SMTZ1_10002073_pt1 | contig 22805 bp, 21 predicted proteins | sample DeeMarSWOR136_30_FD_25667 | JGI IMG/M metagenome (IMG submission 25667) | reverse complement strand
ACATCAGCCTAGGAATAGGTATGACGTTAATCCACTATTGTCTAATAGGCTTTGCACTCCTTCTCTCAAACGTGGTTATACTTATTCGAAAAAAAAGGAATCGCACATAACCCTTAAAATGAACATGTAAAAAACCACATCAGTATTTACATCCTTAGCAGCTTTCTCCAGTTTTTGACAGCAACTTCACAAGATAATTCCATCCACAAAGTGGACGTTCCAGCCCCACAGTCAAAGAAACTAGCACACACAATATGAGTGAATTTATAATTAATTTGGGTTTCAAAGCACAAATTTGATAACAAAAAAGCCAACAAAACATGAAATTATTCAATCGAAGGAAAGCAAAAGAAACATTACTGAAGCCTAGTTAGAGATTAATGCCCTATGCGCATCACGAACACGAAAATAAAATGTCTGTTCTAGCAAACTATTTCTCTTGCCTCAGCTGACATAGGTAATTGCTAATTTTAACCAAAAGAAGCGACTTTCCTGTTTCAGCCTATGCGCGTATGAACTTTCAAGACCAAATTTTTCTCATCCTGATTTTGCTCGCGCGTGTTCGGGGACGTCATTCGCTCATGAGATCTTTGACTTATTAGGCGTTTCTGGATGAACTCGTAACCACATTCACACCTGAACCCAACAATTTCATCGTTTTCTTTAATCAGACTATGGATTCGCGATGCATTACATCCTTTCTGCTGTTTGTGCACCTTCCAAGTTAAAGCGAGGTCGTCCAACGTTAAAGGCTGAACAGTTTTTGCCTTAAAGAGAAACCACATGACATAAGCTCCTAAAGCGAGCCAGAAACTCCCCATCAACCAAATCAGCAACATTTTCATTCAACGCTTCTTGTTTTGTTCTCGCGCTTAGCAGATGTACATAATTGTTATGTGTTGATCTACATCTTTTGGTAGCAATTTTTGTGGCAGTAGCTGGTTTCACTGTTTCTGGGAACCGAAATGCGGACTTCACTGCGCAGTTTTCGTTTTCCAGAGTTCTTGCGCATTTTGTTTGATGTTCTCGCATTGATAACTGTCATGGATAGAGGATGCATAGAATCCCTCAAGGTTTACATTTCCTTTCCGGTCAATGCTCTGGACATCTTGCTGTAAGCACTAAGCATTTTGGCTTTCCTAACAGGATTTTTTTCGGTATCTATTCGCCGTCGGATGCTGTGCAATTCATTTTTCAGTCGCCTAATAACAAGTAGTTTCTCCTTCAAATCTGCTAACCTCCAATTTATGCCATGCTTCATTTTGCCTGATAGAAAAGCATCAATAATTAGTTTTAAGTCATATGAAGATGTACTATGAATTGATGTTAACTATTCATGTTCTGATTCCGAATTAAAACATATAGAATGGGTACCAATAACACAATAGAAAAACACAGAAATGACATGTGCGAGCACACATATTTTCTCTTTTTACGTCGTAGCAAACGTATGATCCCCCACTAAGAAATTTATTCTATTAGATGAAAATCCAAGCATCGAAAACGCTTCAGAAATTTTCGATGAGTTAACAGAAAGAAACCTGATATAGATACAGGATATGTGTGAGAGTTATAGTTTATAGTATTTGGTTTTTCGTATTTGGGTTTGTGAGAATAGGTAGGGTATTACGTAGGAAAAGTTAGGAAGAGAGAAAGGTCAAAATTTAACCCCCTTACACACACCTAGTTACAGATTTGATTATTGGTTCACAGAAATTCGTTTGGGAAAAATTTTAAAGCGAATTCTATCAAATAGTTCTATCAGAGGAGAAAAGTAAGAATGAAGATTAGTGAAATGATGAAGCAAGATGTTTATGCTGAAGGGGAGAAAATTGGGGAAGTAAAAGATGTTTATGTGGATGCTAACGAATGGGAAGTGACCCATCTTGAGATACAGTTGACAAAGGACGCAGCCCGTGAAATACTTGGTGCAAAAACTTCAATTCGGAATATGCTGGCTATTAAAGCCTTAGGAAAAGGAAGTGATTGTTGCACTAAAAGAGGAATAGAGATAGGCGTCTCAAAACCACAACTTCACATCTACCTAAGACCGCCTGAATAATTAAAAACTTTTACCATTAATCCATGCCCCCGCACAACATAGTTTGGGTTGGTTGGGTTAAATCTTAACTTTTTTTATCGTTTTCCTAGCTTTACCCATCTGATAAGCCTGTTATGGGCTTCTTTTTTCCTGTTTATTGTATGAAAAACGCTTCTTTTAAGTTCTACCGCCTAAAAGTGCACAGAAATTTTTTACACCATAAAGCTCATAGAATGAAATCGATTTCATGCGCGCGTTCTTCGCCTTGCTGCGCGCGCACATCTTTCCATGATCTTTATCGTTTTTGGAGAGAAAAAGCTCTATAGATAGAAACGGAATCGCTGAACGATCTGTTGCACAGTTTTGTTTTTGAGGGAATGTTACGCTTTGACTTTCTCTTTTTTGATTACTTTTCTGAACGTTTTGTTGCAGTCTTCGCATTTGTATAGGGCTATTGTTAATTGCAGTCTTTCACCAGCCTTACTAGGTCTTCCAGCCATCTGCCACATCTTGACTGGCTTCGATAGGGTTCCACATTCAGGGCACTCAACTACTTCAGGGTTACCTAAAGCGTTTAACAGCTCTAATCTGAGAGCTTCCCCAGTGCTAGACATCCTTGAGATTCTCTCAGCCAACTGAGTTTCTTTGAAAACATCGCGGATCCATCGAGCAAAGTCCCCTCTGTTTTGATGAAATTCTAGAGAAGCAACTGGAACTTTCCCTATCTTCTTCCTGAGATCGTCTAGATTGAAGGCAGCCTCAAAGAGTGGTTTGTTGAAGGCTTCGTAAAAGTAGAATCCCCATTCTGGAGTAACTTTTTCTCCCGGTTTTAAAGGATTATTCAATTTAGGTATGTCCCCACAATCCTTTTTATATTCGTCCAGAAGGTTCTTAACTCTTTCTTCCCAGTTTGGGGTACTCATTCTTCGATAGTAGACGGTTTCACGTTTGCGAGGATCATCAGAAAAGTTTGTCTCCTGATAGCGACTGAAGGTTTCCCGAAGGTTGGAACTCCCGCCAAGGTAGATCAGAACTCTGTTTTTGTCGTAAAAAGCGTAGACACCTGTCTCTTCTGGAACGTATTTCGCTCTCTCTCCCCACATATACAGTTTACCTTGAATTGGCATCTTATCGACCAAGAGAAATAATATGGTAACGCATATTTATGAAACCTTTGGCGCTTTTGTCTAGAAAGCAGACTTCCAGATACAAGAAATCCTAATTCTTCACTTGTTTTGTCACTTATTCCATCTAACTATATCTTTGAGGTCCCTCTTGGGCACATGTAACACTCCATTTTCATCAAGCCAGTATTTTATGTCTCCATCCTTCACCGTTTCCACTACTGGATTTTCTGCTGGATATCCAAGAGCAACCACCAACACAACAGCAAGGTCCTCAGGCACCTTCAATATTTCTCTCAGTTTTTCTCTATCTACTGTTCCTAGGATGCATGAGCCTAATCCCCCGTCATAAGCAACCATGGAGATGCTCATTGCAGCTATACCCGCGTCGTGATTGGGGGTTCGGCTGATTTTCTTGTCGAGCAGTATAACAATGTAGGCTCTTGGCATCTCTTCTTCTCTAGGTTGATAATCGGATAGATACCCAGCCCAGCTCAGCGTGCTGAAGACTTTTTTCAGCAGCTTTTGGTCGTTAACAATTATGTAAATTAGGGGTTGAAGATTGGCTCCGGAAGGCGAAAGTCTTGCAGCGTCCACGCATTTTAGCAAGATTTCTTCTGGAACAGCTTTCTGAAGATACTTTCTGACGGTTCTCCGTTTTCTTATCTTCTCGTAGGTAGGATTTTTTCCCAATTAATCATCCTCTCTTAGTCTCTAGAACCCCAGAATCTTATGCAGATGATTAGTGATATAAGAACTACTGAATTTCCTGTCTTTATCCGTAAAACGTTGGCATAACGGTTCCTGCTGTTTGTATATGTGTGCCCTTAAATGGGCTGAAGCTTCAATACATAATTTATAAAATTAGATGTTCGCTTATCTTATTGGCGATCAGGTTGTGAAGGCTTTCTCTGTTCTTGTAGGTTACCTTAAGAATTTCTGTGTCGTCTCTCTTTTTGATGTTGTTGACTAGAGAGTCCCTTAGTCCGTAATGGATTGTTCCTAACATGGGTTTGCTGCTTTCTACAGCTCTAACTAAGGCGTTGCTGAAGGCTGTTGACGAGATTTCCATGGGACCTATCTCGTCTATTGCCAGTATATCCGCGTTTTGAAGAGCATCAAGAATAGCGCCTACGCCAATAACATCAAGATCGGTCAAGTTAACATGATACTTGCCTATTCTGGGGCCTGTTGGCTGGTTCACGTGGGCTAACCATCCTCTCGTTCCCGTAGACAAATCCATGATTTCGAAGCCTACTCTTACTCCTCCCTCACGTACCTCACGACAAATCATGCCACCGACCTCGTATTTTTTGTTCTTGAGTTTCTTTACTGTTCGACGGAGTATGCTTGTTTTGCCAATTCCGGGCGGTCCGGTCACGAGTATGATTCGTTTCAGCGTGAACACCTTGCTTTCTGTTAGACGAACCCTAATATCTAGTTTCGACAATAAAAGCTTCAGTGTGCGCGCAGGAGCTGTGAAGTTTGAGCTTTGATTTCCCCACTGAGACTGTGAAAGAGGGAAGAGTCAAGGTAGTGGTGCCCAAGCTGAGTACATACGTGAAAAAGCCGTGGGATTATGCTCCGTCTAAGGCGCCAGTATTTTATAACCCGACTATGGAACTGAACAGAGACTTGGCAGTTTTAGCATTGCAAGCGCACCAGAAGCTTTTGGGGAGAGAAGTCTCAGTTTGTGAACCATTAACTGGATGTGGACTTCGAGGCACAAGATTTGCAGTGGAAGTCGAAGGCGTTTGCAGGGTTTTTTTGAATGATATTAAGCCAGAAGCGGCTAGGCTTGCCAGCTTCAATGCTGAACTGAACAATGTAGAAGACCGTGTTGAGGTGGCTAACGAAGACGCTAACCTTTTTTTGAGCAGAAATGCGGCGCCTCGAAAACGATTTGACTATGTTGATGTTGATCCCTTTGGATCTCCTGTGCCATACTTGGATTCTGCCATACGAGCTTTACGTAACGGCGGCTTGCTTGCGTTAACCGCCACGGACATGGCTCCGTTATGTGGGGTTCATGCCCGAGCATGTCTTCGAAAGTATGGTGGACAGCCCTTACGTACAGAATATTGTCACGAGCTTGCTGTTCGCCTCTTGATCGGATGCCTAACAATGATGGCTGCAAAACATGCGATAGGCGTCGAAGTCTTGTTCAGCCACAGCGTTGACCATTATGTCAGAGCATATGCAGTGGTCAACTATGGCGCTCGACTAGCAGACAAGAGCATTCAAAAGATGGAATACATCCTTCACTGCTTCTCATGTTTTCACAGAGAAACAGTTTCAGGAATAACCTCTCCCCTAAAACACGTTTGCCCTAGTTGCGGAGCAAAGTTGAGTGTCGCTGGTCCCCTATGGCTCGGCAAGATAGCGGACAAAAACTTCTGTTCCCTGATGGAGCGGGAGGCGGAGGGAAGAAGTTTGAGACAGGAAAAGAGGCTTCTCAAGATGATATCTTTGGTCAAGAATGAAGCTGAGGCGCCAGTTAGCTATTATGCCGTGGACAAAATCTGCGACAAGCTGAATTTGCCTATTCCAGCCCTAAAGAAAGTGATTGATAAATTAAAAAAAGAGGGGTTCCAAGCAGTTCCAACTCATTTTAACAGTCGAGGCTTCAGAACAGAAGCTCCAGCAAGTGTAGTAAGGGAAATTGTGACAAAACTTACGGCGTAGGCGCATCAAGTTCCAAATAACTGTGTGAATATGCCATTTAGATAAGCATGCCAGTTTTTAATTCCTTAAAAATTTCGATTTCTTTCAAATGAGAACATAGAAGATTGTTATAGAAGAAGATACGAAAAAGGTTATCTAATTCCGATCTTTGTTTAACATGTGTATAAAGTTGAGAACTGTCTCAGCGATTCTTCTGGTTTCTATCTCCATCATCTACGTGTTGTCTTGCACAGCCTCGGCGTTCGGACTCAGTGCGACTCGGGGTCAAACGCTGGCAGAGGAACCACAGATGACAGCAATCCCAGAAGGGTACGTATTATCAAAACATTCCGATTACGGAACTAATGATCGGAAATATGTGCAGAGCGATATTCTCTACATTTGGGCATGGTCTTCCAGGGTCGATCCATCCAAAGTGAGGGACCAATATTGCCAGATCAGGTTGGACGAATATGTGCACGAATTCTACCTCAACTACGACCAGAGCATGATCCAGCAAAACTCCTACACCGGCTCCTTCAATTTGTCGACGCTAGAGAAAACTGGCGAATGGACTGTTCAAATATTCTTGAAAACTTCGCCACCCAGACCCGATACTTTCGATCCGAACGATATTATCCAAGTTTCAGAAACTCCACAAACCCACGAATTGAGCATCTCCTCATCGCCCATCTCAGGTGTGACCTTCACCCTCGACGGGACTAATCGGACGACGCCTTTCTCAAGCTCTTTGGAAGCAGGAAGCTACACGGTTGTTATGCCTCTGAATGTAACCGTCGCTGGAAAAATATACAGTTTTGTTGAATGGGACAACGGAATCGCCAGCCCAATCAGGAGCATAGAATTGACAAAGTACACGGCGATTAAAGCCTATTATGTCACTCCGATAGAGACTTCAACCTCAACGATCACTGGAAAAATAACTGACAACTACGGAAACCCAATCACCGACGCAAAGGTTACAATCGTGGAAACAGAAGAATACACTTACACGCTTTCAGAACCCGCTGGACAATATACATTCGAGGATCTCACACCGAGCAGATACACAATCAAGGTGGAAGCCTCTGGATACAATATCACCCAGACTTCTGTGGTCGTAGAACCCGATGAAACATATACACAAAACTTTTCGCTCACACCCAAAACCACTGTGCCACCGCAACGTATTCCCATCGAACTGTGGCAGCTTGGGGCAGTGTCTCTGACAGTAATTGGAGCAACAGCATTACTCTTGCTGTGGAGAAGCCGAAAGAGCTTCCTGAAAGAAATCAAGAAAACTGAGTATAAAAACACCCTTGAGATCGTCAGGCTAGAAGCCAGCCTCAAAAAGCTAGACAACCTCTTGCAGAAGGGGTTCCTGAGTAAAGAAAGGTACGAGACCCTACGAAGGGAAGCTGAAGACGAACTCGCGAGAATTCAGGCCTAAAGAGCTAGTGGTCTAACCCCAGCAACTTAACAAGTTCTTCGTGCTTTTTCAGCCTTTCGCGGACGTCTTCCATCAAAACTTCATACTCGGTTTTCATCGTTTGATAAAGCGTCTCGCTGATTTTTCCGCGACCAAAGTCCTCCTCTAGTTTGTTCAACACGCGATCTAGACCCGTCTTGCACATGAGAAGCTGAAGCACCTCTGAAGGTATGGGAAAATGCTCTCTCGGAATCTCTATAACAGCGCCTACAGGCTCCCTGATGACCTGACCCGAGCTCGAGTAAACCTTGCGGGTTTCTTGGAAACGGTAGGCATTCAGCAGGTAGCGGACATCTTTCTTTCCAACGTAGAGTTTCTCAACGATGCCAGAAGGGATCAAAGTCTTCTTGATCAGCAGTCGCACAACATCCATTTCTCGCTTAGTCACTGAACTATACAAGTCGTCCACGATTTCTCGCAGCTTCACGGGTTCACGCTTTTCACACACTTTCTTCGCCAGTGACAACAGCACCTTGTGTGTCAAAAGCTCTTCTTCAGCCTGCTCAGGTTTCTTCACGTACTTGATGTGTTTTTCTGAAAGGGGTATAACGCGTAACAACCGTTGGGACAATTCTTTTTCCCATAACATTGCCCTACAGCCTTTTTAGGTAGATTTTGGTTCGCACGAAGCTAACTCAACTCATATCAAAAAAGAACCGACATAAAGCTTTACCGTAAATATACTGGAAGGAAAAGAATGAAGAAAAATAAAGCGATAAGCATGCTTCTATTATTTTCTATATTATTAGCAGTTTTGTTCGCACTACCTACACACGCGGTAACGTATTCGGAAATAGACCCTGCCTCAGGGGCAGTTGGGACCGAAGTTAGATTAACTGGAACGATTGACACTCTAGGTGGCGCTTACACGATCTGGTTCGACATCGACGACGACGGAACCGCAGAGACAACTGTTAAAACAGGCAGTGCTCCAGCCAGCTCCTATGATGTAAACACTACCTTTGTTGTGCCTTCTTGTGTAGGCACTGACGCCGGAAGAGACCATAAAGTGACCCTGCGAGACGATTCATCCGGAAATACCCATAACGCTACATTCACAGTAGAAACCTCAAGAGAAATGATTGTGCCAGAATATGCCCAAGAAGGTGACGTAGTCGCAATAAACATGTCAGTGGCCGGTGGAGTGGCAAACATTGTCAGCAACTTCACAGTTATGGTTACTGATCCAGCGGGAACAGAATCCATGAATTATAATGTCTCCTTCACAACGGACTCAAATGGCTTTGGATACAACATCACAAACTTTCCTACAGCCTTTTCAACAGGTGCATCCTCGAATTTCACTGGAACCTACACGATAGTTGCTAATCGAACTCTCCCAGGCGCAATAACAAATGCCGCAGCTGCTAGTTTCGATATCGGTTTAACTAATGCATCTACATACGAACGGTTTGAGACCGTCAACGTGAAGACCTCCGGATGGACTCCAAACCAGAACATCACAGTCACCATAAAAAATCCCTCAATGAAGAATGTTAGTGTATGGGACCCAGTGAATGCCACGGATGGAACTTGGACAGGAACTTGGACGATTCCATGGAACGCTTCCATGGGAACCTACACTGTAGAAGTGGTTAACGCTACTGGCGAAGAGAAAGCTGTGGATTCTATTCAAACATTCACTGTCGGTTCAGTAGCTTTGGCGGTTACCTTTAAAACTGATCCGGCAAGTCCGTTACAGCGCACCGAAACAGCCACTGCGAAATTCATGATTCAGTATCCAGATAGCAGTTACTACGACAACGTAACGAGCTTTGACTCGATAACAGTCAGCGTCTACTATAACACAACCCTCGTTGACACTATATCACTCTCTGCAGATGATTACGGCGCAGATAACAATTGGACTGTTTCATGGAAGATTCCGAGGGATGCAGTTCTTGGAAGCGGCTACAAATTCAGCTTAGACGCAGATAGCATTACTGATGGCGATGGGAACACAGGCCCAACAACTGCGGTTGTATCCAATTCTTTTATAGTGCAAGCAGCCACATTAACTGTGAAGGTGACTCAGCCGCCAGCAGCCACTTATATGAGGACAGAAACTGCCGTGGCAAAGATCAACATCACCTATCCAGACAACAGCTTCTATACTGACGCAGATCTTGGCACAATAAAAGTGAGAGTGTATCAGGGCAGCACGAACGTCGCAAACGTTACGTTAATAGCAGCAGATTATAGCTCAATCACCAAACAGTGGACCATCGGCTGGGTTAGTCCATGGAATGCTACACTCGCTGATGATTACCTATTCACAGTAAAAGCCTATGAGATTAAGGACGTTGCAAACCCAAACACTGGACCAGCAGCAGATTTTAGCACAAATGCTTTCGAGTTGCTTAAGGCTAGCTTGAACGTTGCCTCCATCAACACCGACAAGAGCACCTACATGCGGGGTCAAGTCGTTACCGTATATTTCACAGCCACGTATCAGGATGGAAGCCCAGTGACTACAGGAAGCACAACCATCACCTTAACAATGGCAAACGGAACAACTACTCAACTGACAGCCACCTACGTCCCAGCGAATAGCAGGTTTGAAGCAAAATACACCCTAAAAACAGGAGACCCATTGGGAACTTGGTCTGCACTGCTAGAGGCTCAAGGTCTGAAAGACGACGAAGACAACATGGGTCCGAGCATTGCTAGAACCACAGATTTCACGGTTGCAGAAGTTTCTCCAGCTGAAGGAATAACAGCAGAGGTTAAGATCAACCCCCAAACACTCAACTCGAAGAGTAATGGCAGATGGATCACGGTTCACATCGAGTTGCCAGAGGGCTACAGCGCGGCAGACATTGACGTCTCTACGATTCTGCTTGATGCTGTAGTTAAAGCGGAAACGACCAAAGGTTCTGGAGAAAGCAAACTTGTGGTAAAGTTCAGTAGAGCTGATGTGATTACACATATCCAAGACACTTACGGAATCACGGGTTCAAAGTTCAGCCAAACCACCCTAACAATAACAGGTGAAGTGGCGGGAACAACATTTCAAGGCAGCGACACAATCAGAGTGAAAAACTAAACATCATCTCCAATCCATTTCAGAGGAACCAAAAGGCTAAAATCGCAACCTCTTCCCCCATTTTTTAAGCGTGTGCACTTGTCGCCATAAAGCTTGACAGTGATAGCTACATTTCCATGATTACTGTCCAAGAATTTAGGAGATTAGTCTCCTATTCAAAAAGGAATCATAACTAAAGTTTTTTGTAGATTTTCAGCTTCTCTTCATCAACTTTAGTTTGAATGGTTTCGAAAAGGTTGTTTCCGTGGGCGTCGATGGCCACAGTTGAGGGTCCGAAGTCCTCAACTTCCAGCACCCACATGGCTTCCGGCATTCCCAGATCACTCCACTCTACGCTCTTCACTCGTTTTATGGCTTTGGCTGCCAGAACCCCTGCTCCTCCAGTGAATGCTCCGTAGACAGCTCCATACTTTTTCATGGCGTCAGCGGTCTTCTTGCCCATGCCTCCCTTCCCTACTACGATTCGAACCTTGAAATTCTTGATGAATTCATCTTCGAACAGGTCCATGCGAGAACTTGTGGTTGGACCAGCAGCCACCACCCTCCATCCGCCATCCTCTTTTTTCACTAATGGACCACAATGAAAAACCGCTAATCCCTGTAAATTGACGGGCAGCTGCTTCCCTTCTTTATGAAGAAGCAGGGCTCTTCTGTGGGCTGCATCCCGCACGGTAACGATGGTTCCTGTAATGTAGAAGGTGTCGTTTACTCCAAGTTTTCTAACTGTTTCCTCTGAAATCGGAGTGTTAAGCTTGTAAACTGCCATCCTTTCACACCACGCTGTGAGTTAAGTATTCCACTTTTCCGTCAGAGCTGATACGGGCTGAGGACCTTCTGGCAGCCCAGCACTGAACCGCCACTGCCACAGGATAAGATGCAGGGTGCCTGTAAGCGTAATCAACCTTAACATCCAACACTGTTGTTTTGCCTCCTAAGCCCATGGGTCCGATTCCCGTTGAGTTTACGGCTTCACGTAGTTCCTGTTCAAGTTTCGCCAGTTCAGGATTAGGGTTGGGCTGATTCAAGGGTTTTAGCAGATTTGCCTTGGCTAGTTTCATTGCTACATCAGCTCCTCCCCCGACTGCAACGCCCAAAATTGTGGGGGGGCAAGGTTTAGCGCCAGCGTTGATTACAGTGTCAACGACAAATTTTTTGAGCCCTTTTATTCCTTGGCTTGAGCTGAGCATACCTAGGGCGGAAACGTTTTCTGATCCGCCTCCCTTTGGCAACACCGTGATTTCAAGGGTGTCCCCGGGCACCACTTCCCAGTGTATGTATGGAATGAATCTTCCGGTGTTGTCTCCCGTGTTTTTTTGGGTGAAGGGGTCCACAGCGTTGGGACGAAGAGGCACCTCTCTAGTTGCCCTTACTGTAGCTTTACGTAGAGTATCCTCAACCTTGTCTAATCCCTCCACTTGGCTACCAGCCTTGACATAGAAGATGACTACGCCAGTGTCTTGGCACATGGGAGCGCGTGTTTTCTCAGCCAACTCCACATTATCTAAAATGGCTTTTAGTTGAGCTTTTCCAACTTCGTTCTCCTCTTCGTGATATGCCCTCCGGAGAGCCTCCTTCACGTCTTGCGGCAGCTCTGTGACTGCCAGTTGCAGGAGTTTGACAGCTACATTCTCCACAGCTTTCCCAGTTACCAAAAGTTTTTCCTCTCTGTTAAGAGCAGATTTAGAAGATATGCCTTATACTTTTTGCTGCCCCGATTCTGAGATTTGGTTTCAGCATTCTGTTATCGAACGTTTTATCTGTTATATCGTCTAACAACTTAAATAGGCACCAGACTATTGCTTCTAAATCTGGAATTGAGCGCAAAAATGAGTGAAGAGGCAACCCTAGAAAAAAAAAGATACGAATGCTTGGAAGACCTTAAGATAGGGTCTGCCATAGCCAAAAAGCTGCGGGAGCTAGGATTCCACACCGTGGAGTCTCTTGCCATGGCTACAGCTAAGGAGCTGGAGCAAGCGGGCATAGGTAAAACAAATGCCGAAAAGTTGATTCGCAAAGCGCGTTCATGCATGCCTCTCCAGTTCGTCAGGGGAGACGAACTGGTGAAGATGCGGCAGAATGTCCTACGTTTGACGACGGGAAGCAGCATGTTGGATAAACTGTTGGGTGGAGGCATCGAATCCCAATCTATCACGGAATTCTATGGCGAGTATGGGAGCGGAAAAAGCCAGATTTGCCATCAGCTATGCGTGAACGTTCAATTGCCTCCTGAACAGGGTGGTTTGGGCGGCGCAGCCCTTTACATAGACACGGAGAATACATTCAGAACTGAACGAATTTTTCAGATGACAAAGAATCTAGGTTTAGACCCTGAAGAGGCAATTAAGAATATAATTTTTGCTGAGGCATACACGTCGGATCATCAGATATTTCTTTTAGAGAATGCAGATAAGGTGATTAAGGAAAACGGGGTCCGCTTGATCATTGTTGATTCCTTGACATCTCACTTCAGAAGCGAGTATCTGGGCAGGGAGATGCTGGCTGAGAGGCAGCAGAAACTCAACAAGCATATGCACATGCTGATTCGGCTGGCTAGGGCATTCAATGCCGCAGCGGTTGTTACAAATCAGGTTATGTCCAAGCCGGACGTATTCTTCGGTGACGCCGTGCATCCTGTAGGCGGTCACATAGTCGCCCACACCAGTCACACCCGTGTTTTTCTTCGAAAATCTGCTCGTGGACCAGTAAGAATCGCACGCCTTGTTTCGAGTCCATATCTGCCGGAGGGGGAAGGAATCTTCAAGATTTCCGAAAGAGGAATAGAGGACGTAACAGAAGGAGAGAAAAGAGTATAGATGCCTATTTCAAAGATTTTTGTAGTCAGATTCTTTCAACTTGTGAAGGGAAGACGGTTTGCTGAAGCGGAGCGTGTACTTGAAAGAATGAGACTGAAAACAAACGAGACAGAATGGAACAGTGGATACCTCCACGCTCTCGATGGCATACTTCTAGCCCAAAAATCAGGTGACTCCTACGCGTTTATCAAGAACGTGAACTTCGATGACGAAACCGAGCTGAAAAAATTCAGAAAAGAGTTTCTGAATGAGTACAAAAACAAGATTCACGCAGATTATGACCGCGGCTTCTTTGCAGCCTGGGCAGATTATATGCTCATATCAAAAAAATCCTTAGCAAATCCAGAAAAGTCCAAGCAACCAGCGAGAGTAGACGAAAAAAGTTAACAAACTACAAGAAACTGAACGGACACCAATGCAATAACATTGGCATATTAGGAGACTAATAAAAGAAAAATGTTGAAAACAGTACTTTTTCCAAAAAACTACACGGCGAACAAGAAACTCCTAAAAAGATAGACAAGTGCGCCAGAAACTTATGAAATAGAAAAGGATTCTCCTGTTCGCCTCATCAACAGGAACCTTTGCAGAGCCAGTAATGTTGGAGCATGAGTTATCTTGCCAGCCATAAGCACTTTCTTTATGCTGCTGATGGACATGAGTTTGACGTTTATTTGCTCTGTCGCATCCAGTCTCTGCACTCCCTTCTTTAGGTCTTCGGCAAGAAAAAGATGAGCCCGTTGAGTGCTTCTCGACAAAGGGTGAAAACAGCCCATGCTAACGAGTTGCCCAGCTCTGTAACCGGTTTCTTCCTCAAGTTCACGGAATGCACTTTCCTTAGGGCTCTCCCCGTCTTCAATGTGTCCGCTTGGAATCTCAAGGCTCAAACAATTTCTGGGATACCGGAGAATCTCAACCATCACAATCTTGTTATCTGTGAATGGGATAACAGACACGAAATCTCTTAACTCAACTTTTGTATACGTTATCTCCTGACCGCTGGGCAAAATCACCCTATCGTCGAACACGGACACAAAGTCTGAGCGGCAGAGAACCTTTGTATCAATCAGTTTCCACTTTCTCAAACAGTTCAACTTCCCACGTTATTCGTTAAATTCCTACTGCACTTCTAAACGGAAAGAAGAAATATTAAGTGATTCCCTCCCCATAAAAGACTTAACAAAACTTATATCTGCGCTAAATAATAACAAAAAAATTCCTGCTGGAAGTTTGTTAGAGATGACTAAACCCTTACTTTCAAGTTACAAAAAGCTGCTGGAAAAGACAAAGAACATAGTTACTCTTCATTCAGCAGCCGCGATTCTCCACTGGGACATGGAGACGATGATGCCTCCCAAGGGAATTAAGCTGCGGAGCCTACAGCTGGCTATGCTTAGCCGAATCGGTCACAAAATGAGCACTGACCCCGAGATCGGACATTTGCTGGAAGAGACAATGAAGCATCCAGAATACAGCAACCTCGATCACGTTCACAAAAGAAATCTGTACCTAATAAACAAACATTACAATGAGCAGACGAAGCTTCCCGAAGAACTCGTCGTCGAAACCTCAAAACAAGAAGCCATAACAATTGACACATGGAAAAAGGCGAAAGCCGCCAAAGATTTCCTTAAATTCAAGCCTGAACTTGAGAAACTCTTTAACCTGAAGAAACAGGCAGCAGAAATTTTAATGAAAGTCAAAGAAATAGCTACGCCCTACGACGCGCTGATAGACATTTTCGAACCAAAAATGACCGCTGAGACCATCAGTAAAGTCTTTAAAGAACTGCGGGAAGGCTTAATCTCTCTGTTACGGAAATGTGAAGCATCCACGAAACAGCCTGACACATCAATCCTCAAGCGTGGGGTCCCCATTGAAACGCAGCAGAAAATCGGCAAGTTACTTGCTGAATTCATCGGCTACGACACAGAATCAAAGGAGTCTGGAGGCAGGATTGACGAGACGGAGCATCCCTTCACAACAGGATACTACGACGACGTGCGAATAACAACACATTACTACGAAAACAGGCTCGCTTCCGCCATCTTCTCTATCCTGCATGAGGGGGGTCACGCTCTCTACGAACAAAACCTGAAATCAGAGTGGATGTTCCAGCCGGTGGGAGACGCGTGCTCCATGGGGTTCCATGAGTCCCAGTCCCGGTTCGTAGAGAATATTGTGGGAAGGTCCCGCGAGTTTTGGATTTATTTCTTGCCTAAGTTGAAAAAACTCACTGGCAACGTGCTTTCCTATGTGGACTTGGATGATTTCGTCCATGCAATTAACTATGTTAAACCGTCGAAGATTCGGATTGAGGCAGACGAGGTCACGTATGGTCTCCACGTTATCATAAGATTCAACCTTGAAAGAGACCTGTTCGCAGACAAAATAACCATAGATGAGCTTCCGCAGATATGGAACGAAAGTTACAGGAAGCATCTGGGCGTGACTGTTGAAGACGACTCTGAGGGTGTGATGCAGGATACTCATTGGGCCAGCGGATATTACGGCTACTTTCCAAGCTATGCTCTGGGAAACATCTACAGCGGGCAAATACTAGCCAGCATGGAGAAGGATATTCGGGACTGGAGGGAGCAGATTTCTAAGGGCGACTTCAGAAACGTGAAACAGTGGCTGGTCAAAAACGTTCACAGCATTGGAAACCTCTATGATCCACCCGACCTCATAAAAAATATCGCTGGAAGAGAACTCACCGTCGACCCCTACCTCAACTATCTGCACAAGAAGTATTCGAGGCTTTACGGTTTCTAGTTGAACCCGTTTATGCAATGAAACAGTAATTCGAGAAAAGAACATAATTTCCAATTAGAGCAGATATCTCCTAATCTGGAAAATCTACGATCTGTTTTCCTCCACTAATAACTACTCCAAGATTGGTGGTTGGCTTCTTGGGTTTACTTGTTGTTTCCCATAATAGTTGGGGTTGGAGCCGCATATTTCATAAAGATGGAAGAAGCCTGCACCCTTGGACATTACGGTAAAGTCTATCGTGAATACATGAATAGAACTCCAAGATGGATAGGAATCCTTAAGTCAAGCAAGATAGAAGACTAGACGGTTCATTCTGTTCTGGGGCTTATTCTATTCTTTGCTTCCATGGCAGCCAAAAGCACAGCTAACGCCCAAGCTATAAAACAAGCTATAGCTACTAGGCAAGTGACTATTGACAGCAGTAGCCAAGATGTTGGTTCTAAGACGAGAATGATGTTCATGGCATCACTAATAGCCCCAAGTACAGCGAATGAAATGCCAAGTATTCCAAGAATGAACCCCGAATCGCAATGTGCAGCACCAGCAGCTACAATATCATCACGTTTCATCGCACACTTTCTTAATCTCACAGATAGCACCTCCATTGAAATGAAAATACACAGGTATTTCTTCGGCTTCAGTTTTATGACTTATGGAACAGACTTCAATTGACGCTTAATCCGTCAGCTTAGAATAACTGTCCACATCCGACCCCAAAACAAGCACTTCGATTCTTCATGTTGGAAGGTCTCAAAAGCAAAAGGTTGACACATGCTTTATGGTGATAAGCTGGCGAGATTTGGTTCTGTAGAGGTTGTGGGAACAATGGGACCAATTGGCAAAATCAATCGTTCTCACAATAAGGTTTAAACGAGGATATTTGAATAAAAGCTGTAATCTTATTGGCAGAACAGGATATAACCGAATTTCCAGAGGAAGTTGTAAAGAAAGCGTTTGGAGCCGCAGATTTTCGATGCGAATGCGTAACTGTAGAAAATGGACATAACTGGGGAATGTGCATGAGAGTACTCGATTGGAAAGAACGGGGAAAAGCAACTGAAAAGGGTTGGAAAGCACGTTTTACAGTCCAGAAGAAGGCGGAAAACCTACACAGGAAAACTGTGAAATACTCTGTTGGGACTGTTACTGCAAAACGGTCAAAACTAAATGATTAATGTCCTCTTTTTTGCCTTAATCAAGTTCGTCTCGATATTTTGTAATGTGCGCATTTCTTCTAAATGTAATTCTATTTTATTTTCCCTCTGCCTAAGGGAATGAAACGCTGTATCTCCTCTAAGGGAATCTCCGTAATACTTCTTTTCAAATCTGCAGAAACTCTATTGGACAACTGATGTCTTATCTGTTTGACAAGCTGGCTGCTTTTCTGCTCTCCCGGAACAACCTCCACATAAACGTTCGTCTGAAAGGCGATAGCAGTCACCGGCCCCCCAACAACTACCGTTTCCTCCTCGCCAGTTTTAACCCCAATAGCAACCTGCAAAGGAACACCACGAACAAAATTTTTCGACCCGCGGATCATGAAGGACCCCTTCTTGAGAAACTGTCCAGAAGGAGGAGTTTTACTCACCTGATCAGGATTGACCCAGTAGACATTTACTGTGCCCAACATTTCCCTCCAGGCTCGAGAGTAGGAGGCTGCGAGCTGGGCTGCTTCGTTGATGGTTTGTTCTGGCGTGGTTTTTCCTTCTGTTTTGATAAGGACGAATGGGGCTCCCAGAATCTCGGCGTGGAAAACAAGGTCGTGGGGTTCCATGTGTTTTTTGATGACAATCTCGTTTGATGTAGCGTCTCTGCCTCCAATCACGAGGAAACCGTCAGAGGAGCGGAACCACCTGAACTTCTCAAACCACTCTCTTTTTCTTCTCTTAGCAAGGGGTCGCTGGGTCGCTTTTACACATATAACCTGCTTTTTTGCCTCTTCGATTTTGGTTCTGGTCTCCCACAGGGTTTTCTCGGCGCCCCTAAGCTTCTTCTCAGCCTTCTTAGACCGCGAGTAATATTTGTCAGCGTTGGCTTGGATGGAATGGCGGAGGTTGATAGAGAAAACTTGTTTTTCCACTGAAACATGAAGAACTTGGTTTGAAGGCTCCAGAGAGTGGAAGTAAACATCTGGAAGACGTTTAGCTCGTTTTCCCTCCTCGATAGTTGAGATTATTTCTTTCCAAGATTTGCCGCTTCTTTTCTTTTCCATGATTTTTTGGAGGAGAGATTGGAGGTCTCCGAAGTGTAGGTAAATCAGGTCTCCGATATTCTTGTTTTTTATGATCGTTTCCTTCAAAGTCTCTAACGCTTTCTGTTGCTTCTGAAGAATCCGTTGATGTCTGGCGACCTCGCTCTCAACTTCTTCGGTGGTTTCGTCGCCCTTCTCCGCATCGGTTATCTTAGCGTAGTAGTCGTCAAGGGCGCTGTTGAAGTTCTCATACTTCTTTTGATCAAATTGACCATACTTTTTCAGCAGCACAGGAGTTACGTCAATCCACACGTTCTTTTCATTGCTTACGATACGAGGCTCTATGGTTCCTGAGTCGATGAGGGAGAGAAGCTTCTGGAGCTGGTTGAAGATGCTGTCAAGTTCCTGTTCCGTGAGAGAACTACATTCCGTCTTTTTGTTAACCTCTGCGCGGAGAAGGATCTCTTCAGCATAGGTTCCGCTGATGCTCAAAAATTTAGTTAGAGCCCTCACTATTTCAGTTTCTCCAAGCTTTTTAATTTCCACAAAGTCTTGAGGTTTCAGCTTAAGCGGGTTCCTTCCTCTTGCAGGGGGGTGCTGGAAGATTTCACCACGCAAAATGTTTCTGTCCCGCATTCTCTTATAGGTCATAGCTTGCAGAATCTTGCCCTCCGGATCAACTAGGATAACGTTTCCTCCACCGAAAAGCTCTGAAACCAACTGAAAGTCGCCTTGCCGTGTGCTGATTTCCATGATTGCTATTCGCTCGAATTCATGTTGCCGAACCTCTTTAACTACACCATTATCGAGATATTTTCTGAGGCTCATGCAAAAAGAAGAGGGCTTTTTTGGGGTTTCATGTACGTAGGAGGTTAGATGGAGCCGTTTTCCAGCTTCAATTAGCAGTTGGATTCGAGGCTGGTTTGGTCTCCGGAGCTTGAGGAGCAATGTTTGGGTGCCAATTTGATAAATTTTGGCGACATGAGCACCTTTAACTAATTTGTTAATTTCATGGGTGACTGCAGCTACATCGAAGCTTGTCATTACTTCCTTCAACATTTTTCCCTCAAGAGACGAGGAACCTGCTTTCCAGCATTATTAAGGGAGAGAACCTCGTTCATATTCCTTTTCTGTTTTATTTTACTGAATAAAAAGGGTGCCGTCTTGAAATGGTGAGGTTCATTATGAGGGTGGGCAACTGTTGTGCTGTTTCTGGAAGTCTGCTTTCGAGTCTATACCGAGATTTGCTGTGGAGAAGCTTCTTTCAAGTTTTTTCTTTCACAAGTTCCTTTTTTGAAAATGTTTATGGTTTTCTTTTGGACAGTTCTTGACGACGTTCTCTGAGCGCCTACCCAGGATAATGTCCATCCGGTCATCCAAAGGAAAATGGTGAGGGGTAAAAGAACAATGATCGTTACTCGACGCCACACATGTTCATCGCCATTCGAATCTTTCATGTAAACCCACAATCGATTGTTAAAATGGAAAAGATGTAAAGCTCTTGTGAAATGTAACTACAGATTTGCAATATGAACAACTATTTTCTATTCGGTTTCTTTAGTATTGGCGATTTCGGGGATTGAGAATAGAAAGAGCCAAAAATAAATGATTAGAACTACTTGGAAAAAAATTCCGGGAGCCGTAAAGAGAATCAACAGATGCGTCCGCAACTTTAGGACGGGGTGTGTAATTTGGCAGGATGTTACTTGCTTAAGCTCCAGAAACCTTACATGAGGAAAACAAATCAAAAACTCCATGTCGTCACCGAACGTTAACCCTTTCCAAAATCCATTCAGCCCAGTAATCAATTGCATACTTATTCCTGAGCTTGCGTTGGTGTAGCTGCATTATAGAGAAAAAGGGTTTGCTGAGGCTCAACACGGGGCAATTTAAAGGAGAAAAAGATGCAATTCCCAGACAGCTACTATCGCTTTGGGTAATTTTCATCTTTTCCCGTGTTAGAGCCTTTTCAGCCCCCAGTTCCTCTGATGTTTTACTCCCAATAAAAAAAGGGGAGGGAAAATTTGGGTGTTTATTTTCGTCCTATGCCGATGATGCTGGCTATGACGACGGCCGCGATTATGGCTACTTCTGTTGTGATGAATGGTGCTTCTGTAGGTTCTGTTGGCTCAGGCTCTGTCGGCTCAGGCTCAGTTGGCTCAGGCTCTGTCGGTTCAGGTTCTGTAGGTTCGGGTTCAGTTGGTTCGGGTTCAGTTGGTTCAGGTTCAGTTGGCTCTGGTTCTGTTGGTTCAGGCTCTATCGGCACTGCAGGTGCAGGCGCTGGACCCACTGAAACAAAGGTTGATGCTCCTGAGCTACCATAAGAGTCGTCGCCCTCAAAAGAGGCAATGATCTCGTAGGTGCCTTCCTCTGACGGAGTCCACGCAAGACCAAACGTTCCATAATAGCCGCTGGTTGTGACTGTGCCAATGTCAATGTAATTCCTGTCTGAACCGATAGCCGTTAAAGTCACTGGAACACCAGTAATCGTCTCATTCTCCTAGATTCCGCCGATTGGCCTCTGCAGATGCAAGTACTCCATCTGCAACGACATTGATTCTTTGGATACGCATGGCGTGCCCGGTTGAGCCGGAAACATGTCAAGCACTGTGCCTTTTATCACAACACCTTCTCCTTTTGATATTACAATGTCAGGGGCTGTGACTGTTGTTTCGCTTTTGCCCTTGCCGAAGACATACTGATATCCGTCCCACGAGTTGGCAGCTACGAGATAGCCGTCAGCGACAACACCATAATTCATAGGATTTCCTATTTTCCACACGAGTTCGCCTGTGAAGATGTTGATGCAGTGGAGACCCCAACCTCTGGTCATTGGCCAGCTGGCTGTGTGCTCAGTATTGTATACGTACATCTTTTAAGTCCCTTCACCATCAACATTGATGTAGGGAGATTCATACACTGCAAGCGAAGGCGCTTCGTAGTGCCAGACTATTTCCCCGTTGGTCCAGTTAAATGCGTAGACGCCATTGTAGGCTTGTCGGAAAAGCATTCCGTAAGCTGACTGTAAAGCGTAAGCTCCGAATGAGGCTGCTGCCCACGGATAGTCCATGGTCTCGCTTTTCCATGCCAAGTTCCCTGTCTCGAGATCATATGCGTAGAAATACCCGTTTTGCGTCAACACTGCGATTTTCCCGTGGTCAGCGATATAGCATGATCTACTGTATAGCGGCTCGTTGACTATTTTGTCCCAGAGTGTTTCACCTGTTTCCAAATCGTAAGCTTGTATGCGCATTCCTTCGTATACTTTCGTTGGGTTCTCTGGCTTCACGTCATAACCCATTCCACCTACAGTAACACCTATGCCCACATTGAAATCGACAAGAAGTCTAGTATTGAAACGATACGACCCCGCCGGAATGTCGTCCGCATACTCCGTCATGGTTAGGCTGCTCCTCGCATAGGTCGTGTTGCTTATTATTCTGCTAGAGAAAGTTCTGCTGCTTCCGGCTGTGCTCCATTTGATCAAACGGTAGCGTTCATCGCCAGCATCAGCACCAAGATCCTGTAGTGTTATGACTTCTTGGTTCGTGTAGTAGATGGACCCGGATGATGACAATGGTGAAATCGAGTAGGAGCTCACAGCTCCTGTATTTGGATTAACTTTATGCAGATTGCTGCCGCTTATCGACAAAAGCTCTACTAATAGGTTGTCTGTGCTTCAGCGCCGGGCACTGAACCCACGCCTGGGGGATTATATGAGATGATGTTTGGTGTGACACCACCATCCGCAGTTGGTATTTCGTAGTAAATTTCTCCGGTACGTATGTCGTAACACACTGCGCAACTCGTCGGCACCCCATTCACTGGTACCGTTATAGTGTCGTAACATCTTCCAGCATAGACTAGGTCCGGAGTAGAGACACCACGGCTCGTAATACCGTAATAATATGCATATCCTCCGATGAGACCTGCTACGTCTCTCAGTTCCTTCCATACTATGTGCGCACTGTTTGGCCCTTGGACCCATGGATGGAATTCATAGGTGTAGCCCCAGCATGGATTCGTGCCAGGGTAGAGTTCATCCCATACAGGTCCTCCTCCGGTATAGCCAGTACCCGGGAAACCCCCTGCGATCGTCCACCACTCTCTTTTCTCTAGAGATATGGGTCGCTCCCAGTAGTCAGTTGGCAGCTCAGCCTCAGGCCAAGAATACACTATGTCTTCCTGTACGGTGAGTGTTTGCTCTTCAGTAGAGCTGGGTTCAAAGTACACTGATTGCCCAAAGGTCTCGACTCGACGACCCATATAAGCTCCACTATATACAGTGTAGTTTCCTGGTGGGAAATAGCTTCCAGCGAATTCAAACTTGAGCGTCCATTCGCCAACCTGATCAACCTGATATTCAAACCATGCCGTTGTGTCCGCACGATAAGAATCAATAGTGATGACGTCTTTGTTTCCGTCGGGATCTGTGATAGTCACCTTGTAATCTTTATGGTATCGACTTACATGAAGTGCGGGGTTAAGCCACAGGTTAACTAGGATGTACTGGTTAACGCCTACTGGGTTGGGTCTGAAGCTAAGAAAGGCTCTTGTAGATCGTGTAACATCAGGTGTAACGCCGGCAGGTAGTGGTATCCCACCTCCTTCTTGCATATTCGTGTATTCTTGAGCTTGCACTGGCGCATTAATCATTACCAC
>SMTZ1_10003659_pt1 | contig 22810 bp, 19 predicted proteins | sample DeeMarSWOR136_30_FD_25667 | JGI IMG/M metagenome (IMG submission 25667) | reverse complement strand
ACCAGAATGGCTTTCGAAACATCCCCATTGTAAAAGTTGAAGATGCGAACCTCAAAAAGAATACTACACGATTTCTTTTGGCCATTCTAATTAATGGACTTAGAATCAAAAAAACCTGGAAATTATATATCTTCCTGTTAACTGCAGAAATCCAACTAAGAAGATTTATTAAAATCTAGAGTGAATGGAAATTTGAGGCAGAGAAAATGTACAGTTATTCTCTTTTCAGGACTTGGTATTGAATGTTATAAATCCTTCGTGAAAGCACACATTACTCCTCACAATCATATTGTGCTTCAGACGAACGCCGCTACAATACTATAAGACAAGTTCTTCATGAGCATTCTGCAAATTGGGCAACGCCTACGCTGGCATTATCCGTTTACAGCAGAGTCCCGGACCATTCGAGATTCACCATTATGGAGGTTCACCACCGGAACCTTTCCAGGCGTTGGCACAAACCCGTGTCTACGCATATACTCTGTTTGCCCTTGCCAACAACCTGAATTAATGACTAAAGTTCCACGATAATTGTTGTATTTGAATATGTGTATGTGTCCAGAATGAAAGATGTCTGGAGAATGTTCAATGACTAAAAAATCTCTGTTTTCAGGTGATATCGGTGTTTTTCCGCCATACACAGGTGCAAGGTGCCGGCTTTGCAATAACAGAGTCATAGCCTTTTCAGGATGTTCATGCCCCATTCCTGGGACTGTTGACATGACGTCTTCTAGACTGCGGCCATGGTGTAATAGTACTTCTACATTATGAAGACTTAGGAAAGATGGGTTTCCAATTGAATGAACTTTCCTTAATTCTTGCAACGGCTCTAGAAATTCGTTCGATATGGCTGGTTGTGGTAACGCCTTTCTTGGAGCATCATGGTTTCCAGGTATTATCACTACCTCTATATAATCGGGAATCTGTTCAATGAACTTTCCAGCTAACTTGTATTGCTCATAGATTTCTTTGACCGCCAGCTCCTTTATCTGGTTCGGATAAACACCTATTCCATCAACGATGTCTCCCGCTATCAAAACATATTTGACATGGCCTGCTATCTCTCTCATCTTTCTGTTTCCGTATTTGCCGTTAAGCCATAATATAAAATGGTTGAAAGCCTCTCTCTGGAATTTTATGCTCCCAACATGCATATCTGAAGTAAACACAGCATAAACCGGAACTGGTGCTCTGTGTTGCTGTTTTTTGGCTACGTCCGGCAAGGTTATGTCCTTAGCGACCAGAAGTTTAGTCCTTGTCTTTACAACACTTAAGCAGACAACCTGGTCTAGCAATAGCGAAGCTGCCTTTTCAAGAAGTTTGTAGGAAGCATTTTCAGGCACAAGCACTGTGGCGCTTGCATGTAAATCTTCAACAGTCAGCAGTATTTTCTTTTTTGATTCTCTCTTACGCGTTATCATGGCAATTATCTTAAGCTTTGTATTTGCCTGAGCTTTTAATGCTGTTGTGACTGATGAGGCACTCTTAACATCTATCCTTTTTCTCAATAATCTTTCGGTTCGTTTGAATCGATCGCGAAAAAATCGTGTATAATCTTCGATTGTTCCAGTTGAGTTCAGTTTGTCGCTTGGATCCTCAATTATTTTGATGTCTGCTTCAACCTCTTTTGCGTAGGGACGGGTAGTTTTTTTTCCTTCTGTTATTTGTAATTTTGGTGATGTTTTAACGAATTCTTCTAATGACTGATTGCCAATATCTCTTGTTAACTCCGTTCTCTTCGCGAGTTCTTCCAGCAGGTTTCTGCAGATAAACAACCGCTCTTTCTTCAAATTCTTAATCTTTTGAATTGCTTCGTTTATAATTGCCACAGGATCTTCTGTTGTAGATATTATGCTTAGAAATTCAAAAGCTTCTTTGTTGAGTTGATACCCTGACTCTATTGCAAATCTGACAGCTTTCTGTAGTCTTTCAGTTTCACTCATGTTACTAGCTCTCCACTCATTTTCTTGGATAATTATATAGTGTGCCCCTTTACCCTTTCTACCTTTTATTCGTAAGCAGTACCGCGTGCTGGTTTCTTCCATTCTCCAGCCAAGTCTGTACTTTTTATGCCTTTAAATTCAAATTTTAACAGACACGTTTAAGTTTATATGCTGAGTTTTTGTTTAAACACCTCAGTATCCGAGTGTTGATATGGTGATTTGGATGAGTGAGATACGAAAGGTTCAGAGGACTCCCGGTGGAACTTTTTTTGTCACCCTGCCAAAGGTTTGGGCTGAAGATCACGGTTTGAAACGTGGGTCCGTGATATCCCTTAGCGAAACCAGTGATGGCGCTCTTCTTGTTGACCCCAAGTATGGTGCTGCACCTTCTCTCCTTACCATTACTTTAGAGCTTGGACCCTATTTAAGTCGTGAAATCGTTGGCAAGTATCTACTCGGCTTCGATATCATTCGTGTCGAAGCAAAGAAACGCATTAGCTTTGAGGTACGAAGCATCGTCAAAACGACGGTTAGTCGTTTAATAGGATTGGAAATTGTTGAGGAAGATTATTCAAGCATCGTTTTGCAGTGTTTACTGGACCCTTCCGGCTTTCCACCTGAAAAGATTCTTCGTCGAGCTTATGCTATTGCCGCTGGTATGCATCGTGACGTGGTCAATGCGCTTGTCGGTCGAGATATAAGATTGGCAAAGAGTGTTATTGCCCGCGACAATGAGGTTAACCGACTTTATTTCCTTCTAGTTCGTATCTTGCGCACCATAATTCAAACTCCAAGTTTAAGTGGAAAACTTGGTGTTCGCCCCATTGAGTGTCTAGATTACCGTCTAGTAGCAAGTTTGGTGGAGGCAATAGGTGATGAATGTGCGAGGGCAGCGCTAAAAACAGTCAAGTTAAAAAATGCGAAACTGGGTGAAGATCTGAAAAAGGGATTTGTTGACTTTCATACGGCGTGTTTTATGGCTCATGAAAAGGCATCAAAAGCTTTTTTCATTGGTGATGTAGGTCTAGCCGAAAGTGTGAAGGATACACGAGAAAAAATCGAAAACATACTTACTAGCATTGAGAGGATTGCTAGGGTTCAATCGTTTGATGTTATTCCGCAAGTTCTAGCAATATCTTCCATTTTGGCTCAGATCTACGAGCACAGTATAGATATAGCAGACTTGGTAATGCCTAAGAAACCCTAAAATGGAACCTTATCTGCCTCCGCGATACTTTGGGTGATGAAAAATACGCGTTCATTCTCTATCGAGTGTACTTCATTACTGATGTGCCAGCTTGAGTCAATTGTTATGTTCTCACTGTAGGCGTCTTATGCGTAGGCACCGGTTCTAAGCACAACTTTCGTTCCATAAACATCTTCTAGCGTGCGCTTTCATTTGTTTTTTCTTCTTTCATGCTTTCTTAAGGGTATTTTGGTCTGTTGATAGTTTTGATTATACATTTTCTTGATCTTCAGGAACTTTTCGAATCCTTTTTCTGTTTCTTCAAATAATCCTAGAATTGCATGAACTTCTTGGGAAGAATGCATCTGAGGATTCATCACCGCCAAAATAGTAAAACCCTTTGACTTCAATTCTGGAAGAAGTCCAGCTAGCCATCTTCTAGTATTAACGGCATGATGATGTAGTAAAACATCTGAAGTGATTTCAATGCAAATCCTTCTTTGGTCACCTATTGACAGGTCTAATCTGCTGAAAGCTTTGGTTAATGCAATACTGATTTCAGTCAAGTTTTCCACACCTTTCATCTTGAATATATTTGGTAAATTGTCGGTGATTGTGACAGCTCGTGGGTTACAAATGAAAACGTAAAAGTTCGACCCAAATTCTTCTACTGAAGCCTTTGTCCAACTTGGATCAGTGGTGACATAAAATGTGGTTTGTTGCTCATGTGTCCCTGCCTCCAGAAACGCCTTGATTAAGAGTTCCTTTTCATCGCAGGAAGGGGAGGTCAATATAACTGCATACCTTTCAGGTATCCCGCCAAATAACATGTTATCAAGATTTTTGTACCCTGTAGTGATACGCCCCGGAAGGACAACTTCCGGCATTTCTATCATTACAGGTTCTTCTAAAGCAGCGAAGAACTTTCGCATGCGTTTGAATGTTTCCAAATATTCGAGCCCCCGTCTTATGGCTCTGTATTTTTTCTTATCGCCAACTACTACTTCCCTAACGAAGCCATGCGAAACTAGGAAATTCAAGTTTCTCTTTGCTCTATCTACAGGTATGTTTGCACCATAAGAAATTCTAGTTAGAGAGCATAACCCCTTCTTGGCGATTACTTCCACCATGTCTGCGTAAATGCCGTATTTTGTTCGTCTTCGTTCAACAGACATAGTTGTATTCTCCAGATTTTCCAATATTATAGAATGCCTTATGCTTAATCTTAATTGTTGTGAATAAATGTTCATTCATCAGTTTATGGTAACAAACAATGTGCCATTATTTGTACGAAAGCGTTTCGAGTCAAAGTTCGCTTGTTCCAGCAGATCAGATTGTATTCCAAGAACCGAAAGCCCAACCATCAAAATCCCGAACAGTTTGGATATTAAAGAACTAAGATAAAGGTTGCTGCCTTTTTCTTGACTCATGAGTGCTAAATAGCCCAGAGAATATCGCGCGATTTATTGAACCTTGAATTTGGAAGCTCATTGCTGTTATTATTGTTGTTTTACTATGATTGAATAGTTAGTTTATCCTTTGGCCATCATGCCGCTGGTTTACGTTCAGTCAACGAAAAATAGGTTTAGATGAGGGGTTCAAAAGAATACATCTAATGTTTGAGCTTTTAGTGTGCGTATATAATAGGCTTCTTCGCCGGATAAAGCTAAAAGCCAGTGTTCAGAAATTCTTATGAGGCAATGCCGGGGTGGCGGAGTGGTTAACGCGCTGGCCTCGAAATCTTGTAACCAAAACATAGAGGGCTAAGGTGAAAGAGACAAGTAAGCCAGTGAGCCCTTAGGGCTCGTGGGGGTTCAAATCCCTTCCCCGGCGCCAAAAGATGGAGTATAAACGTGTAAGTAAACCTGCCTTTTCCTTCAAAACCGTTTAATTGACTACTACTGGATTGACATTATATTTTAAATCTTTGTCTACTCCTAAACTATGAATTGAGGATTAACGAGTATGAAGGCGACAGCCATTGCCTATGCGATTCAGGGTTTGATTAAGTATCATGGATTGAAGGATGCAAGGCTTAGGATACCATTTCACGACAGTGTTTCAGTTTGCGTTGACGCTTTATTCACTACCACAACGGTTGAAGCTAGAAACTCATTGAAGGAAGATGTGGTGGAAATTAACGGAAAAAAGGCTACAGGTGCAGATTTGGCGAGAGTTGCTGTTATTCTTAACAAACTAAGGAGTGTAACAGGCTATCTAGGATTCTTCAAGGTTGACTCCAAAAACAACATAACCTCTGGGAAAGGACTTGGCTTCTCGGCTTCGGGGTTTGCAGCCCTCGGTACGGCGGCGTGTGCTGCTCTGGGTTTTCATGTTGACTATATTTCTCTCTCTGAACTAGTTAGGTTAGGTGCAGGATCTGCCACAAGGAGTCTTGCAGGAGGGTTAGCAATCTGGCATGCCAATAAGAATGGAAAATCATATGCAGAACAGATAACTAAACCAAAGGCTGTGAATTTACATATGGTTATCGTGCCAATTCCTTCATCAATCAGGACGGAAGAAGCCCATAGTGAGGTTCTTAGTTCACCATTGTTTAAAGCTAGGTTAAAATACGTGACGGCTATGGTTATGACGATGAAGGATGCAATAAGAAAGGGAGACATCGCCACAATAGGAAGACTTGCTGAAGAAGACAGCTTAAATTTACATGCAAGCACAATGACAGGGAAAGACCATATGGTTCTTTGGGAACCACAGACAGTCTGTTTAATAAAGGAAGTTCGGAAGATGCGGGGCGAAGGGATACTCGCTTGGTATTCAATTGATACAGGCCCATCAGTTTTTGTCAATACTTTTTCAGATTATGTTGAAACGGTTACTGATAGATTACGTGAATTAGACTTTCAAAATATCTTAGTAGGCAAGGTTGGCGGCAGACCCTTCTTAAGTACCAAGCATCTATTCTAGAATGGTGTCCTATATGACTTATAGATTCGCTGCCAAATTCTACGATTTATTTGCTTCAAAAAATGACCTAGATTTTTATAAAGAGCTAGCTCTTCAATGCGGAAGTAACGCTTTGGAATTGGGTGTGGGCACAGCAAGAGTGGCTATTTCGCTGGCTAAAGCAGGAGTCATTGTTGTGGGTATTGATAACTCTGTTCATATGCTGAAAGTTGCTAAGGAAAAGCTGGATAACGAATCGGAAGTCATTAGAGCCCATGTGTTTTTGGAGAAAAAGGACATGAAGAACTTCGAGTTGAACCAATCATTTCCATTTGTTTACATTCCAGCTTCCACTTTTGATCACAACATCACAGTTGAAGAAAGGAGAAGAACACTAGAATGTGTCTACAACCACTTGGAGAAAAATGGAATATTTGCATTTGACCTTGAACAATCGCCACCAAGCAAACCTGAAAAATCATGGTGGATTGACAGAAAAGAAGTCGATGATGGAGAAATGGTTGTAAGAAGTATATTTACAAGAAGGAATACAGCAAAACGCATGCTAAGTCTTGACTTATTCTACGATGTTTACAAAGACGGCAAACTACTGGAAAGATACCATGAGTATGGAGAAGTTGCGATGATATCTAAAAACGAAATTATCCCGTTACTGAAAGAAAACGGCTTTGAAGTAGTTCGTATTTACGGTGATTTTGACAAGTCACAATACCGAAAAGATAGTCGAAAAATAGTATTAGTTACAAAAAGAAAATAGCATATTCACCAAGTTGATTCTGGACAAACAGAGATTTGAGAGGAGATTGGTAAGTCGGGAATCAATGTTTGGTTGCCAGTGCTTCTACTCGTCTTTCTCTCTCGGGTATCTCCACAATTCTCATTTCTGTACGAAGCAAGATTTCTTTTGCTGTATTTTTTGCTTCTCTTCTAGTTTCATATTTTCCCTGTAGTTCGATCCATGGTAGCGTTTCATCAATTTTTATCCATACGGTGTACATTTTTTTCACCATTGTTATGAACACGAAAAGAGGTTTAGGGTACGAGCAATTAAAACGGTTATGAACTTTGAATACAGATTCTTGTTAAACTTCTTGTATTTGGAAACTTATTTAAAGGATTCTACATCACGTCTTAGGGTTTAGGAGCGAAGACGAAGGTGGAGCCTAAAAGCCCGCTTAGAAAAGCTTTGTTGACGAGGTGTCTATGGATGGGTGAAAGCGAAGGTGGTTCAGAGGGGGAAGAAGGTGAGGCTAACCGACAGCTTGAAGAATCGGCACAACGTTTTCCAACGGAAGGAAACAGAGCGGTGTTTTTGTTCAATTGATTCGCTGCTGATATTCTCTGGTTCTTCAGATTTTTCACAATTTCCTCTGACGGAAGGAGCAAATCTATGAGTTCTTTGAAAATGGGCAGAGGCGGTGCTTTGAAGATTTTAGGGGAAGCCTTAGCAGGTTACGCTTTCGGCATAGGTGGAATAATTGCAGGAACAATTATTGTCTTGCAGTTAGAAGTTTTTCGGGAAGTACCCTGGAGTATGGCGGTGTATCCAGCTGTTCTCAGCGCAAGGGGTATAATAGGGGGTTTGTTAGGTGGACGTTTGAGTACGGCTTTACACTTAGGAACCATCTTCCCAAGAATCTTTAAAAACACTAAGACTTTTCATACATTGTTTGATGCTGTTGTAACTTTAACCTTTGAAATAAGCTTCATAATGAGTTTGTTTTCTACGTTTTTTGGAAGCTTACTCTGGGGGATATCCCTTGCAGTTTTTCCCATTATTCTCATTGTTATTTTGGCAACAATGGCTCTAGGCTTACTCATAGCCTTGATAACGATAAGTATTTCTTTTATTTCTTTTAAGCATGGCTTGGATCCTGATATTTTTCTATATCCCGCTGTATCCGCCATGTCTGACGTTATCATAACATCATTCTACATTATTGTCCTCTCAACATTCACCTCATCAAACATCTTCGGTCAATGGTTTTTGGTTTCCTTAGGACTTTTGCTTGTAGTCTTAGCGTTGTATAACCTTATAATCAACTTTAAGGATGTAGAATTCATTAGGACACTGAAGGAGTCATTTCTCACCTTAATTTTTGTCTCGGTTATTGTGATTATTACTGGAACAATATTGAACAGTATCCGTGCATCTATAAGCAATACAGGATCCCTGATATCAGAAGGTGCGGTATATCGTGTTTTTCCGGCTTTGATGGCAATCATAGGTGCTGTTGGAGCGATTGTGGGTTCGACCGCTACTACAAAACTTGCAGTAGGTTTGCTTGATGTTGCTTTTTCTGATGTGAGGCGTCACTTAATGGAGATTCTCTGTGCTTGGGTGGCGTCCTTAATCATGTTTGTGTTCTTTTCCCTTTTATCATTGACCATACATGGAACACTGGCACTTCAGTATTTCATGAGTTTCACTCTTTTGCTATTTATCACAAATGTGATTGCTGCCTTCGCCATAATTTTCATTTCGTATGCTATAGCCCTTGTTACTTTTCAAAGAGGTTTAGATCCTGACAATTTTGTCATTCCAATTGAGAGTGTTCTTGCAGATAGTGTTACCTTACTTGCTTTGCTCGTTGCCTTGTTTTTGGTAGGTTGACTTAGAGGGTAGAGTTAAAATATTCCTTGTGTTATATTTTCATAGTCGGAGCGACTCAAACAGTATGCCCCGCTTAGAAAGGATAGAATATAAGCCTATATCTGTCAGGGAACTGTTTTTGGAAGTGAAGAACCTTTCTGAATTGATGATTGACTTGGCGTATTCTGCAGCATTATTTAATGATAAAGGACTTGCAGAAGATGTTTTGGAACTTGAGAACCATGTTGATACATTAACCTATCTGCTGGAAATGGAAATCATGATGGCTGCTAGAGATGCTAGAGATGCTGAGGCACTGGCAGGAGTTTCCAAGGTTGCCTCAGCAGCTGACAAAATTTCAGATGCAGCTGCGGACATTGCAGTAATAGTAACCGAGAACATTGGTGTACACCCAATAGTGCGTGAAGGCTTTGAAAAAGTCGAAGAACGTCTAACCAGAGCTGAAATTAACGAAGACTCAGTATTTGTTGACAGACAAAAGGGAGAGCTCGACTTGGCAGCGAGAATGGGCGTTAACATAATTGCCATCCGCAGAAAAAAGAACTGGATAATAAACCCAAAAGACACAGAACTTATCAAAAGCAGAGACGTCCTTATTGCCCGAGGAGCCCCCTCCGGCATCGAGGAATTCAGAAAGTTTGTTGAAGGAAAACTGCAGAAACTGGAGGATTGAAATGACGAGAAAACACTGGAAGAAGTTTAAGGAAATTGTTGAACGTTTCGTTGAACTGAAAGATACTTCTGAATTGATGATTGATCTTGCATATTCTTCCTTGTTGTTAAATAGTAAAGAATTAGCTGAAGATGTGCAAAAGCTTGAGGAACATGTAGACAAATTACATACGGATTTTGAGATGCTTGTCTTATCATGCGGTTTCAAACCAAAGGAGAGCAGAGCTTTTCTCGGGCTCATAAGACTTGGTGTAGTGACTGAACAAATCGCGGACGCTGCTGCAGAAATTGCTGAAGTTGTTCTGAGAGGCATAAAGCCCCACCCAGTATTGAAATTAGTCATAGAAGAAGCTGAAGAAACCGTCACCTATGTACAAGTGGCTAAAAACTCTTCACTTGTCAACAAGACCCTACGGGAGGCTAGGATTCCAGAAGAAACAGGTATGTGGATTCTTGCTGTGAGAAGAGGAGGTAAGTATGTACGTCCTAAGCCTAACATAAAAATAGACGTGAGTGATGTTTTAATAGCCTCTGGTTACGCTAAGGGAGAGGAAGATCTTAAAAAGCTGGCATACCCATAGCTCGTACTTTGCGGTTTAGTAAGTAGTTTGGATACTTATTCTGGCGTCATTAATACTATAAATTCGGAATCCGATACTATTTCAGAGTAGGGTCTGATATGAAAAAGAAGGAAACATTGACGAGTCAAAGCTTCACATGTTCAAATCCGAATTGTGGAAGAGTCTACGCTAATCCAATAATTGTTCAAGATTTGAATTCGAAAAACGAGTTTTCATATACTGCATGTCCATACTGCTTAACAGAAGTAGAAACAGAAAAAGCTTCGAAGGTTAGAAAGACAAGGCGGAAGCAAAAGAAAAAAGAAGCCAGAAAACAAGGTAAAATTGAAGAGAAGAAAGCACACTCCAAAAAATCAGAGATAGCTCAACATCTTTCTACACAGAAAGATGAATGTCCCAAATATTTCGGTTATTTGAGCCAACGTTCAAGAAAGAAAGAGATACCTGAAGAATGCATAACCTGCAAGAAAATAGTGCAATGTATGTTTGAGAAGGCAGCCAATTAAGGTGGGAATCTATGTCACACACATGGGCTTTTAAATCTAGAGTATTTTTTTAAGACTAGGATAGGAGACATCATATTTGTCACAGACTTTGCAGAAAAGAACGCGTGGTACTACCACGTCGGCTACTCTTAGAACGCAAAAATTAAACGCTGAAATAGTAACATCCATAGCAACAAGCTTTCTGAAGAGAATTGGGCACAAGAAGGGTATAAAACCTAAGAGAGTTTCTTTGGAAGAAGGTACGTATTTCGTTGAAATTGAGATGAAAAAACATATGGCTGTTGTCAAAGTTGATGCTGAAACTCATGAGATTAAGGAGTACGAAATACAGCAAGAAGGAGAAGAAGCATCTTTTGTTTCTATTTCGCCTAGAATAGTTGCAGTGGCATTTGGTATTTCTGTAGTGGTTTATGTCATGTTATATTTTGCATTTGAAATATTGGGGTTTTAAGGTTATCATATTTCATAATTTGAAATTCATAAATGCTATATAAATTTCGGAGGTATAACCCGTCTCATGAAAGGTGAGACCGTTTGAAGCTGGCTATGGGAGCATTGATGCTTACTTTCATTACAGCTATTACTGCAGGATTTTTCATCTATCAATTCATGTCTGATCTTACAGAAAAGATGAAGACTGCTTTTCCGACGCAGGGACTGCAGGTGTTACCTGTGAGCCTCAACAATACTTGTATAACTGTCTCTGTTGAAAATTCAGCCTCAGTGAATGTCCTAATAATCGAAGTCTACGTAAACGGTGAGAAACATAATTTAGCAGAAAACAATATTATCCCGCCTAACGATATAGTCAGGATCCACTTGTATGGCACTTATATAAAAGGTGAAACTTACACCTTGAAGATCACGCCTTCCTTGGGTTCTCCACTAATTCTTGACATAAAATACGATTAAGAATGTAAAATTTTGTTAAAACAAAATTTGGAAACTAAAAAAATTATAGTTTTTCCGTCTCACTTTTTCTTTTTCGTTTCTTCCTCTTCTTCTGTTTCTTCTGATGTTTTTTCCTCTTCTATTTCCTTTGTGATTTCTTCTATTGGTTTCGGTGGTGGTGTTGTAGCCATTGTCCAACCTATCCACATACCTATGCCCATTACAGCGACAAATGCTATGAAAACCGGCACCGCGATGACCCAGAAGCGAAGCGCATTAGGATCAATAGTGAACCATTCTAGATCTGCTATCCAATCAGCTCCGAAAAGCAAGACAATATAGAGTGCAGCAATTATCGCGCATACTATGAATATTATCCCACCTATCCCTTGATCTTTACTTACCATTTTTATGTCACCACATGTAAAGCATGTTTATTCCTTCACACCTTTTAAATTTTACGTAGTTTTCGAATGATTTTAGATTGTGCCCATTTTCCAGGTTTTTAAGTACTTCTTTTGTTCAGTCGTCAACTCGTCTATATTTATCTTCATGGATTTAAGCTTCAATCTTGCCACTGTTTCATCTATCTCTTTAGGTACAGAGTAAACCTTCGGGGGCATCTTATCGGTTTTGGCTATGTATTCTACACATAGCGCCTGATTTCCAAAGGACATATCCATGACCTCTGACGGATGGCCTTCTGCCGCCGCTAGATTTACCAGTCTACCATCTGCCAAAAGGTATAGTCTTCTCCCATTTGGAAAGGTGTACTCTTCTAGATTTTGTCTTATATTTCTTTTTGAGACGGCAAGTTCTTCAAGGTCCTTCATACTTATTTCTACGTTGAAGTGACCACTGTTTGCGAGTATTGCTCCATTTTTCATTTTTTGCATGTGCTCTTTTCTTATTACGTTTAAGTCACCTGTCGATGTTACAAAGAGATCGCCTATTGTTGCTGCTTCGGCTATAGGCATTACATAGAATCCATTCATAGTTGCTTCCAACGCCCTAAGTGGGTTTACTTCTGTGATTATTACTTTTGCTCCAAACCCTTTAGCTCGCAAAGCTATCCCTCTCCCACACCACCCATAACCGCAGACTACAAAATTCTTACCAGCTAAAAGCATGTTTGTAGCTCTTAGGATACCGTCTATTGTACTCTGTCCTGTTCCGTAACGGTTATCAAATAGGTATTTTGTGTCAGCGTCATTTACGGCTACAATTGGATACTTGAGAGCTTCAGCCCTTTGCATAGCTCTTAGACGCAGGACGCCGGTTGTCGTTTCCTCAGTTCCGCCCTTAATGTTTGGTAATGCTTCTGTCCTTTTGCTGTGAATTGTGCCGACGAGATCAGCTCCGTCGTCAAGGGTTATTGTCAATTTGTGGTCTATTACTTTTTCAACACACCTGTAGTATTCCTTGGTTGTTTGTTCCCGCCAAGCATAGACACTAACGCCTTTTTCTGCTAAGGCCGCGGCAACATCGTCTTGTGTGGAAAGAGGATTGGAGCCACACAACGCCACTTCTGCTCCGCCAGAAACGAGGGTGTCAACAAGTGCTGCTGTCTCTTTTGTTACATGTAAACATGCACCCAAGGTAATACCTTCAAATGGTTTTTCTTCGCTGAATTTTTCTTTGATTTGTTTGAGAACTGGCATGTGATTTGATGCCCATTCGATTTGTAGAAGTCCTTTGGAAGCTAGATTTTTATCTTTAACTTTGAACTTCTCCATTTTATTCTCTTCCTTTTATGCGATTCGCAATCTTGACTATTTAATATTATGTGTCACTCGGTCTAGAATGCCAGTTTTTGCTTTTTCAACCATTTCCATAACTTTTTCAATCTTTATTGTTATTAGTTTCCTGTTTTCCATTACAATTTGACCGTCTATCATAACGGTGTCGACATCTGCCGATTTTGTTGCATATACAAGATGACTGGCTTCGTTATGCAGTGGGTAGAGATGTGGTTTTTTGAAATCGATGATTGCCAAATCTGCTTTTTTGCCAATCTCTATCGAACCTATTTCTTTTTCCCATGATAGTGCTTTTGCCCCTTCTATTGTTGCCATTTCTAAAACTTGCCTTGCAGGTGTTTGTGTGATGTTTTTGTTTACCCCTTTATGTAGAAGGGCCGTTACTTTCATGGTTTCAAACATGTCTGCTGTGTTGTTTGAACATGGACTATCTGTGCCCAGTGAAACGGTTACGCCTTTTTTAAGCATTCTTGGCACGGGGCTTATGCCTGAAGCGAGTTTCAGATTTGAAATTGGGTTATGTGAAGCTTTCACTTTTCTGTTTTTCATTATTGTTATGTCTCTGTCTGTTAATCCTACACAATGTGCCGCAATCATATGTTTGCCTAAAATGCCTAATGAATCTAGATATTCCATTACTCCGTTTCCTAGTCGTATATTGAAGGCTTTCCTAATTTTTTCTATCTCATCGGTAGTTTCAGCGATGTGACTATGCCAAATTATTGGCGCTTTTTCTGAACCGTATTTTTGATTCAGTTTTTCTCTAATTTCTTTTAGTTCTTTCATGTATTGTGGGTCAACAGTGTATGGTGAATGGGGATCTACGCTCATGCGAATTGATCCATTTGCTTTGTTATGCCAATTTTTGGCTAAGTCTTCCAATGACCTTCTATCTTCTTCTCTTCTCCATGAAAAACATACATGGCCTATGACTCCTCTTAGACCAGCTTCTGCAAATGCTCTTGCTTCGTTTTCTCTTGGTGTATAATGGTACATTGTGTTGGCTGTTGTTGTTCCACCCATTATGGATTCTATGGCTGTTAGTAGAGCCCCGACATAAATGTCATGGGGGGTCATGTGTTTTTCTATTGGCCATATCCATCTTTCCAACCACTCTTGGAGTGGTAGATCATCTGCATATCCTCTTAGAAGACTCATTGCTGCGTGTTGATGAGTGTTTACAAGGCCTGGTATGACAACTTTACCTTTTGTATCTATTTTTTCGTATCCTCTTCCGTATTTCCTTTTCAACGTATGGTTTTTTCCTACGTCAATTATGATTCTGTTCTCTACAGCAATTGCTCCTTGACGAATTATTCTCTTGTTGTGCATAGTGACTATGGTTCCATTTCGGATGAGTGTATCCATGTTTAGCCACTTCTCTTTTTGTTGCAGTAGTTGCTGCTTGATGGTGACCCGCTTGATGTAAGGAGTACGGCTTCAAAGAACTCATGGTGCAACATATTAGCCCTGTAACCTCCTCTTTGTGACAAAGTGTAATAATGCAAATTAACGATTAAGTGGATTGATATGAATGCTATTCTTGTGATTTCTGTTTTTTCCATGTTTGCTCTCCTTTGTTCTGACTATTAATTGCCTTCCTGCTGATTATCTTTTTAGCTTAACTAGTTATTGCATTTGTTTAATGGGTGCTATTTCTTTGTCGGGGTCGAATGTTGACAGTTTGGAGAATTTTTTCTTTCTCTGTTCATAAGGCGCTAGCAAAGCTTCACATTTCCTTCAGTTATACATCAAGAAGGAGAGGGCTTGTACTAACAGAATATAAACAAAACCCCAAGTTCTAATACATTAAAAAGTATGTATGCACGTGTGCCAGAAAGGTGGAAACTTGTGTCTCAGGTGTGGACTGTATTTGTGTAAGCTCTATCTATCTCGTTTTAGAAGTTTTTCTTGACGTTGTGTATTGTGGCATACATTTGTGGTGAACGCATAACCAGTAGTGTAGGTTGCAATGGATAACATGTTAGAGTAGGTTTTGGTCTGTCTTCGGCGTAAGCTTACAGGTCAAAGGATAAATAGGTTATTGAGGTGAGTTGTTAATTGTGGTGTTTGTGTTTGGCTGTAGGGTATGTTGAGAATTTGAAAAGGATGCTTAGGAAGAGAGGTTATTCTATTAGGGCTGTTGAAGAAATCTTGAAGTGGTATGAGGAACATGGGGCGGATAGATGAGCTGTTGTGAAGGGCATTTATGTTTTGGTTGTTTCTGTTGATGGAGACACTAAGGTGAATGTTGGTGCTTTGGGCAACACATTTTTTAAAAAGGGTTTATATGCGTATGTTGGATCAGCACAAAAAAATCTTAAAAAGCGGATAGATCGGCATCTTCGAAAAGAGAAGAGAAGTTTCTGGCATATTGATTATCTGCTTCGTGATGTTGGGAGGGTTGTGGAAGTTTTTTGGAAGGAGGCAGAGAAATCTGAAGAGTGTAGAGTTGCGAAGGAATTAGGTAAGACGGGAGTTCCCATATTGAATTTTGGTTGTTCTGACTGTAGTTGTGTGAGCCACTTGTTCATGTTGGGTGACTTGAATCTTTCGATGAGTTCTCTAGCTTTTTTGACGGCAGATTTTACTCGTGTAGTACATGCGTGATCGTAAACATTTTAAGTATTTTTCATGCCCTCCAAGTTTTTTTGTGTCTAAGCTATGAGTTGTCTGCACGTTACAGCTTTCATTCTTTGCTTGAATACTTTGATGAACTTGTCGATTTTTGTCATGTTATTAGTGAATTTCATTTCTGCCTTCCCTAGTGTTCGCGCGCGCGCTTTGGTTTTTGTTAGGCTTCGTAGGACGTCGCCCGCGTCTGTGATGGTAATAGGGTCTGCTCCTGTATCTGGCACGGGAACTATATGGTGATGGATGGCTACTATTTTTGTGTGATTTTTGTATTTTGTTAGTGTGTCCTCTAGCCATAGGTTTTGTCTGTGACCTACTTCGCCATCGTCTCTGTCCGGTCTTGCGCTGCTTAAAACTATTATGACGGCATTATCAATCTCTGTGATTTGGTTAAAGGGAAAATATTCTTTGAAGAGTAAGTAGCCTGTAGCACGATAGTCATGGTTTCCGCTTACGTATGTGATGTTTTTGGTCTTTAGTTGTTTGAGTTCTTTTGCTGCTTGTTTGATTTCCGATTGTATACCATCTTCGGTGAGGTCGCCTGTTATGACCACTATGTCTGGCGCTAGGGTGTTGATTTCTTTTGTAGCTGTGCGGAAGGTTCTCTTGTTGAACATTGGCCCGCAGTGGATGTCTGAAATTTGGACAATTAACATTATTTCACGCTTTTCAAAAAAAAACAAAACGACTACTAATAAATATTATTGGCAGTTGTCTGTCAACTCTGACGAGTCTGAAAAATTTTGTGAGAGACTTGTTAACTGTCTGAATGTGATAATCCTGTACTTTCCTGACTGTGTTTGCACAGTATGGCGCCTATTCTTGTATATAAGACGAAAAAGGAGAACCTCTGGAGCTCTTTCTATCCTAAAAACGATCTTTTCTACTTCTTTTTTGAATGAAATGCATAAATAGTTCCTGTATGGTTTAAGAGGATTCTGGGAATGTAACCATGCTGTTTGAAGAAGAAGACGAATGGGAAGATTGGGAAGAGGAAGAAGAAAAGTGGTGAATGTAGTGGCTAAAAGCAAGAAAAAAGGAAAGAAGTCAAAGAAAAAGAAATCAAAATGACATGCTACTTCTATAACATCCTTTTACTTCCTTTTTTATTTTTATATATCACGTTTGTGTCCTTCCCATGATTAAATTCTGTCAGTGCATTAAAGATACTGGTTACAGTCTTCAATTTGTTCCATTAAAACAAGTGTACACATCTATGCCTTGCGAACATATAATCGAGTCACAAAACATATTTTGCTTAAAAATGGTCAAGGATATATGAAAACCTGGAGGAAGTTATTAGAAAACCCTTTGTACGGGAGATATATCGTGCCTCCTTCTTCAGCATGAATCTACCTAATTGTCACTCCTTTATCTTCTTCAGTTTGCGTTTACATTCATCGCAGAAACCGTCTATTTTTATGGGTTTTCCATGCAGTAGTCCTGTATACATTAAGTCAACTGGGTCTGCATGATGCTCAAGTCCTTGATTATGGCCCAAACCATGTGCAGTAACCTTTGCTGGGGCATCCTTATCAGTGTCGAATAAAGATATCACGCCTACATCATTTGAGACGTAATCATGGACAAGATTGACCACTCTCCTAATCCTGTCCACTTCAAACTGGTGGTATATGAATATCACTGGGTCATGTGTCACTCCCAGCAGAAGGTCATCAATCCCAAACGTACTCTTCATTTTTCTGATTTTCCGAATCAAACGAGGAAAGGTGAAGCCTCCACAATCCTCTTCTTCAGTTTTTATCTTCAAATCACATTTCACATTTATGTTTCCCACGTAATTGACTCCTTTCCAGATGCCTTCTGGAAAGTAAGTAAAGGCCTTCCATATTACCTCAACTAAATCCTCCTCATTCCTTAGTTCTTCATTGATTGTCAACATATCTAACGATTGCACAGGCATAATCCTCCAAAGAAAGTTGGAAGTAATGCTTCGTAAAAATGTTGAGAATAGATACTTCGTTTTTAAACTATAAATGGAAAATCATTATCGATACTAAACTTAACATAGATGGCATATGAAAACAATTATTGATTAGAATGCATGTGCTAATGCCTTTACGATAAAATGTGGAGGGATGACCAAGAACTACAATCCTCAACACTCATACGCGTATATTGCTGAGTTTAATCTCAGTCATTCGCCTTCCTAAGTAAGTGTCTAAGAGTACTAGGAATAGGCGTTTTCTCTTTTTTAGATGAATGGTTAAACTATGCGATCTTCGATACAACAGAGACGCGCGCGCGCATTTCGGGATGGATCAAGAAGTCTTAAATTGTCAAAGACGGATACGCATAATGTTGGTGTTGCTTTATCAGAGGTGAGAGATGTGATTTTCATGTTTATTGTGACAGCTCCTCTTAATAGAGGTGTTGAGGTTACCAAAACCTTTTTGAAAGCTGTTGAAACTCCACCACCATCATATTTGAGAAGTCGTGGCGTATATACAACCTATGGCGATGAAGGGTATGTGTGGTACAATATTGTTGAGATAGATGACAAGCATGTCGCAGAAGGACTTACCGAAGTAATGAAAAGGACTGTTCCATTCGATGGCATAGAAGGATTGAGAATCAAGATGAAGATCTTGACACCCATGAGAACTGCAGTAGAGGTTGTTTATCCGAATCGTATCACAACTGGATACAAAAGTCTTGACGACGTTCTATTTGGCGGGATACCTCAGAAATACGCGGTTATATTGACATCGCCCCCATGTGATGAAAGGGATCTACTGATCAAGAGATTTCTGGAAGTTGGGGCAAAGAATGAAGAAGCGACGTTCTACGTCACGATAGATCCAGGCGAAGAAAAACCTCTTACTGAGCAATCCTCAAATTTCTACCTCTTCGTTTGTAATCCGCGGGCGGACACACTTATTGAGGACTTACCAAATGTGTTTAAGATGAAAGGTGTGGAAAACTTGACTGAAATCAGTATTGCATTGACCAAAGCTTTGGGTACTGAGTGTATTAGGTCAATGACTGGTCCAAAAAGGGCTTGCATTGAAATCACTTCGGATGTTTTATTGCAGCATCGTGCAATCAAGGTTTTACTATTTTGGCGGTGATGAATCCTCAGATGCATTCTTCCCAAGAAGTTCATGCAATTCTAGGATTATTTGAAGGAGAAATCAACCTCTATGAGAAGAGGACAAAAAAAGGATTTAAACGATTTTTGATGATCAAGAAAATGCATGCTCAAAGATACTTGGAGGACGAACTACCTCTAAAGAAAGAAGAATTGCAGAAGTGAAGCGCGCTATAAAATCAGAAAAGTGGCTCTTCACGTGGCAATCACGTTTATAGCTAGAGGCAAAGTATTTCATTTTCAACTTCAATATGTGTGAAGGAGATATCATGGGTCCCGAAAACAATAATAGGGAAGCCTTATTAGCGAGAGCAAAAGAACAAGAAAGAAGACACGAGTGGGTTGAAGCCGCAAATTTTTACAAACAAGTTTTACGTTCCCGATCTGTCCCATTTGCAGCAGAGACATGGGAAAAGCTCGGTTTTTGCTATGCCCTTGCTTCCAGACAAACTGAAAATCTGGGACAATTCAAGAAACTCAGACAACTGGCTGTAGAAGCATACAAAAACGCCGCAGAGATTTTCGAAAAGAAAAAGAAATCCGAAAATCGGGCAAGAAGCGCACAATGCAACGCAATCGCCGAATACACACGTTCTTGGCTAGCACCAACTCCTTCAGAGAAAAAGAAAGCCCTTGAGGAATGCCAGACCTTTGGAAAAGAGGCCCTAGAGACGTATGAGAATATTGGCGATAAATTGCACTATGGAACGGCTTGCAACAACTTATTGTTGTGTCTGTTCGAGCGTCTACACGTCGCGTCTGACGCGAGAGAAAAACAAGTAATTTCGCGAAAAGGAATAGACTGTGGCAACCGAGCGATTTCAGTTCTGTCAAAGCTTGAGAACAAAAATGAACTCCTTTTCGCTTATTCAATAGCAAGTCTTCAAAGCTGGTATGGGGCGAATATTAGTGACCAAGAAGATAAGAGAAAAGAACTGGCGAGTAAGAGTTTAAGCTACTCAGAGAAAGCAGTAGCGCTTTCCAGCCAAGTTAGTGACCCCTATTATATTGCCATGTCAAGATGGGCGGCAGCGTTGAGCATGCTTTTCTTCACCGAAAACGTTGAATCTTCGCTGAAACATGCCAAAGATATGTTACAACAAGGGATCACTGTACGGGATAATTACCTAAGAGGTATTGCTTGTTATCTCCTTGCGTTTATCACAGACTTTATGGTTCCGAGGGAAGTGGATCCAGACAAAAAGAAGAGAAGATGTGAAGATATCGGCAAGCATGCTGAAGAGGCTATGCAGTATCTTAGATTGGTGTCTCAAGACTTTCTCATCGCAGAAACCCTCAGCTTGCATGTCGGAAGCTACTCTTCTCTGGCACATGACGAAGTCGATGTGGACACAAAGCGTGCTCTACTGGAAAAAGCAACAGAGATTGGACGAAAAGGATTGGAGCACGCAGTGCGATCGGGATCGCCGGATGCCGCGGGCTCTATTCATCATGCACTAAGCAAAACACTACATTTTCGTTGCAGTGTAGAGCCTGTAAAAGATGAGAAAGCGAAATTGTTGGGAGAAGCTTTACTTCATAGAAAAGAATACATAAAAATCGTTGAACGATCTTTTCCTTCCAACGATTGGGTGCTGGGAGTTGGCAAATACTATGCAGGATTATTGGAAGCAGAGCTAAGTAGATTGGAAACAAGTGGAACTAAGAAAAAAGCACTTTTCAAAAATGCTGTATCAGACATGGGAGATGGTGTTTCATTATGTGGAAGATGGATCTCGTCACGTCCTACACCGTCATATATAGCTTTTGTTGCAGAATTCGAAGATTCTTTTGGACGGGTATTGTATGAGCTTTACCTTCTGACTGAAGAAAAAGCAATCTTGACCCGAGCAATCGAGGTTTACAGTAATGCAGCAGAAAAGTTCAAGAAAGTTGACCTACCAAGTCGTGTCGCAGAATCCTTCTGGAAAATGGCAAGAGATGAAGATCTATTAGGCAGACACAAAGAGGCTTCAAAAAGCTTTGAAGATGCGTTTACACAATACAAGGTTGCTGCTCAAAAAATCCATCAATTCGCTGAATTCTATAAGGACTACGCTGTCTACATGAAAGCATGGAGCGAAATCGAGAAAGCAAGAGATCATCATGCAGAGAAACAATATGGGCTGGCAAAAGAACATTACGAGAAGGCTGCCCAACTCCATGAATCAGTTGAGCGATGGAATCACCTCGCTCAAAACTATCTGGCTCTGGCAAAACTAGAAGAAGCCGAAAACCTAAGCCGACAAGAACAAACCAGAAAAGCAAGAGATCTCTTCCAGCAGACAGCAAAGCTGTTCAAAGAAGCTAGGGGATCCATAAAGGCCAGTATTCAAAAAATCCAAGACATAGATCACAAAGAAATGGCAGCTGAGCTAAATAATGCTTCAGCCGTAAGAGAGGAATACTGCTCCGGAAGAACTGCATTAGAAGAAGCAAAAATCCTTGATAGACAAGGTAATCACACAGCGAGTTCAAGAAAGTATGGCTATGCAGCAGAGATATTCGAAACAATAGCCAGAAAACCATGGTCAAAGGAAGGTCGCCGAGAATTACAGCCGATAATTTACCTCTGCAGAGCATGGCAGAAAATGATGATGGCAGAAACAAAGGCGTCGCCGATATTATATAATGAAGCAGCAAAACTCTTCGAACAAGCCAAGGAACACATTCTTGATCAGCAAACAAGCCTACTAGCCTTGGCCAACAGCAGCTTCTGCAAAGCACTTGAGGCGGGAACAAAATTCGAAACAACCAGAGACCTCACAACGTATTCAACAGCCAAGAAATACATGGAAGCTGCATCAAACTACTATCTCAAAGCTGGCTTCAGCACCGCCTCAGAATATGCTATTGCTACCCAACGCCTCTTTGACGGTTACATCTATATGGAAAATGCAAACAAGGAAACAGACCTGGAAAAAAAGGCAAGACACTACACAATTGCAGAAAAAGTCCTGCAATCTTCAGTCGAATCCTACCTGAAAGCAAAGCACCAAGAAAAAGCCAAACAGGTTCGAAAATTTCTAGACAAGGTCAGAGAGGAACGAACACTTGCAGCGTCATTAAGCGAGGTTCTACACGCGCCAACGATCGTCTCATCAACAGCAGGATTCACTACCCCTACACCAACTCACGAAAAGGCTGTCGGTTTAGAAAAATTTGAACATGCCAGCATCCAAGGGCACCTCACGATTCCAGATGAAGTGGGTAAGGAAGAAGATTTTGAGATGCAACTAGATCTTGTCAATGTGGCAAAGAACTCCGGGCTATTGATTAGGATTGCCAACCTCGTCCCAAGAGGATTTAGTGTAACTGAAGTGTCACCCAAGTATACTTTAGAGAAGGGTTCGGTAGACTTGGGAGGAAAACGATTTGAACCTCTCAAAGTGGAAACAATTAAGATTTCAGCACGAGCTACTGATTTTGGCATTTTTAAAGTAAGCCCGCAAGTCGTCTATCTCGATGAAACTGGACAGTTTCGGACATGCCGCCCCAAGGTTGTAAACGTTAGAGTGCAACCAACAACCGAGAAATTTACTGTAATCCCAAGATCAAGGAAATACGAACTTGTCTACAAAAACTTGTGCGAAGAACATCCAAAAACCCCGAGGAACGAATGTAGAGTTGCCATTGCTCAAATAGGCGCATCCGAGTCAGGTGATGTTTTAGGAGAGTTCTACGAGGAGAAAGGCACGGGTCTCTTCGGACTGCGACAGGATAAGGTTGAAACTGTAAGATCCAAGGTCAAGCACATGATAGAAATGGCACACGCAAAGGATGTCAACATTCTGCTTTTCCCAGAACTAACCATTGATCTGAACTATGATAAAATGTTAAAAGATGTTGTTAGCCTTGCAAAAGCGTACGAGATGTACATAATTCCAGGATCATACCATGACCAGAAAACGAAGCGGAACATTAGCGTTGTCGTAGGACCGGACGGAATCCTTTGGCGACAGGAGAAGCACATCCCAGCA
>SMTZ1_10006286_pt1 | contig 22812 bp, 21 predicted proteins | sample DeeMarSWOR136_30_FD_25667 | JGI IMG/M metagenome (IMG submission 25667) | reverse complement strand
CCAATCCCTTCAATCCCACATGTGAGATCGGCTATACTCTTCCCACTGACTGCCATATAACGCTCACCATCTATAACATGCTTGGGCAAAAAGTCAAAGTCCTGGTGAATGAGCATCAAAGCGCAGGACGCAAATCGGTGACCTGGGATGGAAAAGACGATCAAGGCCGAGAGATGACCAGCGGAGTTTACTTGTACCGCATGCAGGCAGGAGACTTTGTGCAGTCAAAGAAAATGGTGGTGCTCAAATAAGGAGAAAAGGTAGAATGGGGGCAAGAAAAGCCTCAGAGAACTTAGATCGGGCGGGGGTTGAACCCTTCAGGGCGAGCCCCCGCCCGGTTGTGAGAGCTGTCATTCTGCCACAACGCCCCCAAAAATAAGCCAATCTAACGTAAAGCACTCCATAGCTCCATCATTAAATAAATATTCTCTTCCTATGATCAGGAGCGTCTAAGTAAATCATCTTAGGGAAAATTATGGCGCAAATCTAAAAATTTTTCTTGACAAACACTCTCTTCCGCTTTCCATCTTTTCCACCAATCCTTAACCACCTTTTTTCCATTTCTTCCACAAACCAACAGGGGGATACGTTCTTGCTTCCTTTTCCCACAATGCTTTGAAAATGGGTATTGACAAACGGCTGGTGAAGTTTATTTTAATAAGCTTTGGAGCAATTGATGTAATCAAATTACTAAAGGTCATTTTGAAGATGAGATTTTACTTGGTCATACTCTTGTCCTTGATCTGGGTGTTTTCAGCTTCTTCTTGGATAAATTCCCAGGCCGATTCTGTTTATGGTGAGCAAAGCCTCGCCTCTGGCGGGCAAGATCGAACCATGGAGACTAAAATCCAACTGGAGGCATCAGTGGATCGACCTGAACTCCCATTTAATGAAAAATTAACCCTGACCGTGCAGGCCAGCTGGGATGGAAAACAAGATAGATTCAAAATCACCCCAATCACCCCGCCAGAATGTCAAAAGTTTGAGATATTGGGAAGTTCTTCAGTGAATGAAGCCAAAATGGTGGAGGGAAAAACAAAATCGACTAAAACCTTTGAATTCATTTTGAAGCCGACTGAGACTGGAATTGGAAGAATCGGATCGGTTCTGTTCAGCTACGTGGACAATGTTACTGAGGACAGTTCCTCTCTTTCCACTCAACCCATAAGTGTGACCATAAATCCACCTGTGGAGAAAAAAGCCTCCAGGTATAAAATTCTCTTGATCATTGCCATAGCTCTGATTTTCATCTATGTAATCTATTCTGCCAAGAAAAAGACTAAGAAAATAAAAATCGCAGACCAGACAGAAAAAGAAGTCAAGATTCCAGAAAAAACATTAGAGGAAAGGAAATTGGAAACTTTGTCCGACTTATCTCTTTTGATTTCAGAGGGGAAAGCAGATGAATTTTCTTCCAAGGTTTACAAATTGACCACAAATTATTTAGAGGAGAAATACCAGATCTTTACCACGGGAAAGACCACCAACGATATCATTAATTCCTTGTCTACTCTAAATTTACCAGAAGAACAAATAGCCTTATTGAAAGATATCATGTCCACTTGTGATCTGGTCAAGTTCGCAAAAGAGATGGTTGAAAAAGAAAGGTGCGAAGAGATATTCAGCAAAGTTAAGAGATTCTTGGAACAAAATGTAAAGTGAGAAGTAAAATGGTTCATATGTGGAAGGACTTTAAGTAAGTCTGTCGGGCAGTCCTTTGGACAACGCGACCTAAAAAGCTAAGATGTCTTTTTTGGAGGAGGTATGCATACAGAAACGACGCGAACCGCACAGGATATTAAAGCCATTCAGAAGAGGGTGGAGAAAGAAAGCCTTTTTGTTCAGGAACTTTTATCCGAGATCGGGAAGGTGATTGTTGGTCAGAAGTATCTGGTGGAGAGGTTGTTATTAGCCCTTTTGTCTAATGGGCATATTCTGATTGAAGGCGTCCCTGGACTGGCCAAATCTTTGTCGGTCAAAACCCTCTCCGATGCCATCCAGACCAAATTCCAGCGAATTCAGTTTACTCCCGATCTTCTGCCAGCAGACCTGATCGGCACCATGATTTACAATCCCCAAGAGGGTAGCTTTTCCACAAAAAAAGGACCGATCTTTAGCAATCTGATCTTAGCGGACGAGATAAACCGTGCGCCGGCAAAGGTGCAGAGCGCCCTTTTGGAGGCTATGCAGGAAAGGCAGGTTACTATAGGAGATAACAGCTATAAGTTGGAAGAGCCGTTTTTGGTGCTGGCAACGCAAAATCCCATCGAGCAAGAGGGAACTTATCCTCTTCCAGAGGCACAGGTGGACCGATTCATGCTTAAGCTCTCCCTCACCTATCCTGATAGAAAAGAAGAATGGGAGATCATAGATCGCAACGCCGAGGTGGGTTTTCCTCCGGTGAGAAAGGTGGTAAACCCTGATTCAATCATGAAGGCCAGAGAGGTGGTCAACCAAATATATGTAGATGAAAAGATCAAGGATTATATTTTAAGCATAGTCTTTGCCACTCGCAATCCAGAGGTATACAATCTGGATTTGAAGGATCTGATCGCCTATGGAGCTTCGCCCCGTGCCTCCATCTATCTGAATTTAGTAGCCAAAGCTCACGCCTTCTTGAAGGGAAGAGGATACGTCACTCCGGAAGATATCAAGGCCATCGGCATGGATGTTTTAAGACATAGGGTCATCGTCACCTATGAGGCGGAGGCGGAGGAGACGACCTCAGAGGATATTGTCAGAAAGATATTTGACGAGATAGAGGTTCCGTAAGGTTAGAAGGTTAAAAGGTTGGGGGGTTGAAAGTTAGAAAGGATGCCAGCACCTAACTTAAGTTAGGTGCTGGTTAGGTTAAATATAGATTTGACATATATGCTACCCAAAGAGATCATAAGAAAAGTTAGGCGGATCGAGATAACGACAAAAAGGCTGGTTAATGACGTCTTTTCCGGGGAATACCATTCCATCTTCAAAGGGCGGGGGATGGAGTTCGAGGAGGTAAGGGAGTATCAGCCCGGTGACGATATTCGCATAATAGATTGGAACGTTACCGCTCGCTACGGACACCCCTTTGTGAAGAGATTTACCGAGGAAAGGGAACTCACCGTAGTGCTTTTGGTGGATGCTTCCTCCTCGGGAGAGTTTGGAACCGCCCAGAGAATGAAAGGGGAGATAGCGGCTGAGTTGTGTTCGGTGTTGGCTTTCTCCGCCATCAAGAATAATGACAAGGTAGGAATGATCATCTTTACCGACAAAATAGAGAAATATGTACCACCTAAGAAAGGCAGTTCCCATGTGTTAAGATTAATCCGGGAAGTTCTTTACTTCAAACCAGAACATCAAAGAACCGATATAAATTGTGCTTTGGAGTTTTTGGGACGAATCATCAAGAGAAGGTGCGTGGTCTTTCTGGTCTCGGATTTCTTAAGCAGTGGTTTTGAAAAGATGCTTTCCATCGCCAACAAAAGGCATGATGTTATCGCTATTAAAATAGTTGATCCTCGTGAAATAGAGTTGCCCAATGTGGGTTTCATAGAATTAGAGGATTCCGAAACCGGTGAACAGATACTGATCGATACTAAAGATCCAAGGGTGAGAAAAAGCTTTCAGGATTATGCCATAAGCCAACAAGGCAATTTAGACATGACCTTTCGTTCCATAGATTTGGACAGCATCCAGATTTTGACCGATAGGTCATATGTTGAGCCTTTAATGGCTTTTTTCAAAGCCAGGGCAAAAAGATTCAGGTAAGGAGGAGTTCATGTTAGGAGGAATTGGAGCTCAGGAGATTCTTTTGATACTTCTGATCATTCTGCTTCTTTTTGGAGCCAGAAAGATACCGGAGATCGCACGGGGGTTGGGCAAAAGCATGAGTGAGTTCAAAAAAGGACTCAGGGAAGTCGATGAGGAAATCAAGAAGGAAGAGGAGCCCGAGAAGCGAGAGCCACCGGAGAAGAAGAATCTCGCAGGGTAATAGTCAACGGGTAACAACACGTTGGCAGGTAGTTGGGTCTCAGCGCAGACCAAGCTCTGCTACTCCGACAGACTCGGAGTGCGAGACTTGTTTCGCGTTCGAAATCCATTCAAAGATCTAACATGGCAGAAAGAGAGTTCAAGGCAAATTTATTCCCACTTTTGATTCTGGCATTGGTGGGGATATTATTTGTCCTTTTGATTTTGATTTATCTTCGATTGGGGAGCTTTTCCAAGGCCCAATTCGACGTCTCCCAGCAGCAGGATTTCGCTTCAGAATTGGTGGATAACAAACTCTATTCACAAGCTGTTGCCGAATATGACAAACTGCTTGATCTTGGCAAGTTGGATAAAAAAAAGCAAGCCAACATAAACTACATTGTGGGTAATATTTATTTAAACTATCTAAATGACTATGAAAATGCTGCAGCGAGGTTTGTTAAAGCAAAATTTTTGAATCCGGAGAGTGAGCTAAAGGATAAAATCAATAGAAACTTGGTGATCTGCTTTGAGAGAATGGGGCGTTCCCTGGAAGCGCAAAAGCAGTTAGAAAGAAGCACCGAGCTTGATCAAGGCAAAATTAAGACAGAAGGTGGAGTTGTGGTTGCTCGAATCGGAGATCGAAAGATCACCATGACCGGTCTGGAAAACGAGATCGAAAAGCTTCCCCCTTCGGTTCAAACCCAGTTCAAGGACAAGGAAGGCAAGTTCAGATTTTTGCAACAATACGTGGGAACAGAGCTTTTATATGATACTGCCCTTCGCCGAGGTTTTGATAAGGATAAAGACGTGATCGACGGGGCTTTCCAAATGAAAAAACAATTGATGATAAACAAACTTTTAGCTGAAGAGATTCCCCAGGATATAGAAATCAGCGAGAGTGAGATAAAGCTCTATTATGATGCTCATAAGGAGGATTTCGAGGACAAAGAACTGAATGAAGTAAAATCTCAGATCGAATTTGAACTAAAAAGAGAGAAACAACAGAAGGCATATAATAAGCTGGTTCAAAAGATGATGAAGGCGGAGGAAGTTAAGATATACGATGATCAATTTTAGAGTTGAAGCAACGATATTCGTGATGAGTTCAAACGAGCTTTAACGCAATCTAAAGATTGCGGCTACCCCTTTAATTCCTTCAAAGGTAGCCGCAGGCTTCAGCCTGCGATCAATAAAAGCTTCTTAAGATCCAATACAGGAAAACCGAGAAGAGATGAACCAAAAGCTGAGTTTTGTTTTGATTGTGTTGTTGTTAACGGGTTTTGCTTTGATTTCGCAAGCAACGGAGGAATCTTTGATCTCTGTGGAATCCCACGTGGATCGAGCAACCATCACCATAGGCGACAGAATCCAGTACACTTTGATGGTAAAATCTGATTCTGCGGTGAAGCTGGAGCCTTTGGCCTTGGGATCAAATTTGGGAGCTTTTGAGGTTAAAGATTACAGGATCTACGATCCGGAAAAAGCCAAAGACGGAAAAATCGTAAACAAGAGTGAATATATCATAACCACTTTCACTACTGGTGAATATGTAATTCCTCCGATAACTATCAACTACGCCGATCCGATTGGAGAAAAAAAGCAGATCCAATCGGAGCCGCTATTTATCTTGGTCAAAAGCGTAGGAGCCACCGAAAGCGATAAAGAAGATATAAGAGGATTGAAGCCACCTATTGAGATAAAAGGCAAATACTGGGCTTATCTTCTTATTCTTCCCATTTTGGCTCTGTTGGGAGCTTTTGGATTTTTGTATTACAGACAGAGGACAAAGGCTCTGGCCTTGCCCAAAATACCTGAAGAATTGAAAAAGCCTGCTTGGGAGGTGGCGCTTTTGGAATTGGAAAACTTGAAAGATTCTGACCTTTTGAAGAAAAAAGAAATCAAGAAATATTACACGATCTTGTCTGATATAATTAGAAAATACTTGGAGCGAAGATACGAAATAGAAGCTTTAGAGCGCACCACCTATGAGGTCAGGGGAGAGTTGAAGAAGGCAAAAGCTGGGGACGAGGCCACGGACTTGGTTCACACTTTCTTGTGTTCTTGTGATATGGTCAAATTTGCCAAGTATATTCCTTCAAAAGAAGAAATTGAGAAAGGCTGGAATGAAGCATTTACCATAGTTAGTGTGACTAAACAGGAGGAACTCCAAGCGGCCCTGGTTTCGACATAAAACCGGACGAGCTTGTTAGGGTGAATCGAGTAGGAAGCCTTTTGATGTGATAAAGAAAGATTTAAGTAGTTTGATTAAGAAAGATGTTTAGATTCAGAGACCCTATATTCTTGACTTTCATTATCGTTGCCATCGGGCTGTTGGTTTATTATTTTAAGGTTAAAAGAGCCAAAACCGCTACTATAAGATATTCGGACGTAGGTCTGGTCAGAAGGGTGAAGACTTCCTTTCGTCTGAAGGAGAGACATGTAGTCCCGGTTTTGAGAGTCCTGGCGATTGTCTTTTTGGCTTTGGCCCTGGCCCGACCGCAGGGGGGGAGAAAGGGACAGGAGATTTCATCCGAGGGTGTCGACATAGTGTTGGTTTTGGACATTTCGGGGAGCATGCGCGCCGAAGATTTTAAGCCTCAAAACCGACTCCATGTGGCCAAAGAAGTGATAAAGGATTTCATCGAAGATAGGCACGGCGATCGAATAGGTCTGGTGGTTTTCTCCAGACAAAGTTTCACTCAATGCCCGTTGACCTTAGATTATGGTGTTTTGCTGAATTTCTTGGACAAGGTCGATTTTGGAATGATCGAGGACGGCACCGCCATCGGATTGTCCATTGCCAATGCGGTTAACCGGCTACGAGAAAGCGATGCCAAGAGCAAGGTGGTCATTTTGCTTTCTGATGGTAGAAATAATGCAGGTGAGATAGATCCCCTTACTGCGGCACAGGTGGCCAAAACCATGAATGTTAAGATCTATACCATCGGAGCAGGTAAGCCGGGGAACGCACCTTATCCTGTCGATGATCCAATCTTTGGCAGAAGATATATCTACATAGAGAATGAAATTGATGAGCCGACTCTAAGACAGATAGCGCAGATCACCGGGGGAGAATATTTCCGAGCCAAAGACGAAGAGGCGCTTGCTCAAATTTACCAGCAAATTAGTGGAATGGAAAAGACCGAAATCAAGGTTAAGGAATATTTACAATATAATGAGCTTTTCTCCAGGTTTGCCATCGTGGGGTTGTTATTTTTGGCTATAGAAATTGTTTTGGCAAATACAAGATATAGAAAGATTCCATAAAGGAGCATCAGAAAAGAGGAGTCTGCCGAAAAACCATGAAATGTTTCTTTTGTCATTCTGACTTCGCCTTTAGTCTTCGAGCCTGAGGGCTCAGACCCGAAGGGCGGGGAAGAATCTAATAAACTCAATACGTTGCAAATGCCTATGCACTCATACGAGTTTGAGATTCTTCGGCTGACGCCTGAGAATGACATTTTTCAACAGGCTCAGCGGTTCACCCAGAAGGGTTCTGATGCCTTGGAGAAACTAAGACCACTTCAAATGTTAAAGATAAGATGGTAATATGAGAATTGCAGAGATTGATTTCATATATGTTCTCTTAATTCTGCTTCCTCTTTTGATCGTCTTTTACTGGTTTGTCTTCAGGATGAAGAAAAAAGCCAAGGAGAGGTTTGGCAATCTGGCTTTGATGGAAAAGCTTTCCCTCTCATTCAACCCGAAAAAGCAGAGATGGAAGGTGGTTTTGATACTCTTGGGCATTTTCTTTCTTCTTTTCTCCTTAGCCCGACCTCAGCTGGGGACTAAATTAGCCTTGATGAAAAGGGAAGGTGTGGATATAGTCATCGCCATTGACGTTTCTTTTTCCATGATGGCTGAGGATATTAAGCCCAACCGTCTGGAAAAGGCAAAACAGGAGGTGAACGGCCTGATCAGCCGTATGAGAGGAGATAGGGTGGGGTTGGTGGCTTTCGCAGGGGTGCCTTTCGTTCAGTGTCCTTTGACCTTGGACTATTCCGCCGCCAAACTGTTTCTGGACATAATCGATGTTAACCTCATCCCTCAGCCAGGAACCGCCATTGGAGATGCCATCCGGACTTCCATCGAGGCTTTCAATCAGAAGGAGAGAAAATATAAAGTGCTGATACTTTTAACCGATGGGGAGGATCATGATTCCGATCCTTTGGGTGCAGCAGAGGAGGCTGCCAAGGAGGGAATAAGAATCTACGCTATCGGAATCGGATCAGTGCGGGGTGAACCCATACCTTTGAAAGATAGCCAGGGGCGGGTGTCCGGATTTAAAAAAGACACAGAGGGGAGTGTGGTGGTCAGCAGGTTAGATGAGGTGACTTTGCAGAAAATCGCCTTGACCACCGGCGGAAAATATTATCACGCCACCTCGGGTGAGATGGAGCTGGACAAGATTTACGATGAGATTTCTAAGATGGAAAAGAAAGAGTTGGAAGGCAGACTTTTAACCCAATATGAGGACCGGTACCAATATTTTCTTCTTCTTTCTGTGATCTTTTTGACCATAGAATTCCTTCTTTCTGAGAGAAGAAGCAGAAAAGCAGTGGAGGGCTCAAAGGAAAAAACTGAAGGCAGATGAAAAATCCTAAAACCCTTGAACTATAAAATCTTTGAACTTATGTGTCGACATGATTATTCTAAGAAGAACATCTGTTTGGATAATAGTTGTCGTGACCACCATCTGGGCTAATCCTGCCTGGGCGGATTCTTTTTCTTCCCTCAATAAAAAGGGTAACAAAGCATATCAGGAAGGGAAGGAGCTTCTGCAAAAAGGGAAGAAAGATAATGCTCTCGAAGCTTATGAACGAGCATTGAAATTTTATCGGGATGCTGAGATCGAGAAACCTGAATCGCCGGAACTTTCTTATAACATTGGGAATGTAATGTATCAACGGGAGAAATATCAGGATGCTTTGGAGAAGTATTATAAAACTTTAAGCGCCGATGAGCCGGCAAACCAGGCAGCGGCATATTATAATATGGGAAACGCCTTATATAGGTCAGGCAAATACGCAGAGGCAATTCAAGCCTATCAAAAGTGTTTGGACGTAACTCCGGATGATGAGGATGCCAAATACAACATAGAGTTCGTAAGAAAGAAAATGAAAGAGATGCTGGACAGGGAACTGCAAAGACAGAAAAACCAACAACAAAAGCAACAACAAGAAAAGAAAGACCAAAAGAGTCAAAAGCAAGAACAAAAACAACAAGAAGAAGAAAAGCAACAGCAACAAGCTCAAACGCAAGAGCAACAAGAACAGCAAGAAAGGAAGCAAGAGCAAGTGCAGCCAAAGGAGGGCATGACCAAAGAGGATGCAGAAAGAATTTTGAATGCATTAAAGGACGACGAAAAGGACATGCTGAAGAAACAAAAAAGATTTACCCAGACGCAAGGGAAAAGAGGAGGAAAGGACTGGTAGATGGATATGAGCGGCAAAGGCAAAAGAGAGTGCTTAGTACACAGTGAACGCTCCATGGCGAGGAGGAAGCGGCGGACTGCCGACTGCGGACTGCTGACAGTATCGATCATTTTGGCCATCAGTTTCTTTTTAGTTTTCCTTAACCATCTCCGTATCGGGGAATGTGAAGTCCATCCCTCAACCCCAGCTTCCCTCTTTAGATGGTTTCACCGTTCATTCCGCAGGGAGATCTCAGAATTTCCACCTTTCTGCTGGAAAGATCGCCTCATCCGTCACCTTCAATTATATCTTGGTTCCCAGAAAAGCGGGAAAATTCACCATCGGTTCTGCAGAGATAGTGTTGGATGGAAAGAGCTACAAGACCGATCCGATAAATATTACAGTCGTTGCTGGAGAAAAACCAGGGACAGCTCCTGCTCCTTCGGAAAAAGAGTCTGTCCAGAAGAAAGAGCTGCAAGGAAAGGATCTTTTCATAGAGACGGTGGTGGATAAGAAAAAAGCTTACGTGAACGAGCAGACCACTCTCACTTTTAGATTCTATCAAGGGGTGAGATTATTCAATAATCCGGAATACTCGCCCCCCTCCCTGACCGGTTTTTGGGCTGAGGATCTGCCTCCACGAAAGCAGTATTACAAAGTTATAAATGGCAGGCAATATTTTGTGCAAGAACTGAAGACTGCTCTTTTCCCCACCGCAGCTGGACCACAGACGATTGGAAGAGCTGAGCTTAAGTGTACGGTGGAGGATTTGGATCGATTCTTTTTGAAAGATCCATTTGCCATGCTGGATCGAGATCTGATGAGCCTTTTCCGACAAGGAAAACCACAAGTTCTAAGATCAAGACCGATCGAGATCGAGGTGTTGCCACTTCCCGAGATGGGTAAACCTGAAAGTTTTGCAGGAGCTGTGGGGAACTTTAAGCTGAAGGTTAGTATGGATAAAAAGGAAGTGGAGGTAGGAGAGCCGATTACTCTGAGGATGAAGATCAGCGGAGCAGGAAACGTGAAGTCAGTAGGAAAGCCAACCCTTCCTGAGCTGAAAGATTTCCGTATCTACGATTCCGGCAGTTCTGAAAATATTTCCAAAGAGAACTATTTAGTCCAGGGGGTCAAAACTTACGAGATGGTCTTGATCCCCAAGATAGCTGGCAAATATAATATCCCTCCTATTGAATTTTCCTTTTTCAATCCAAAAGGCAAAAGCTACAAAACCTTAACATCAGATCCAGTCCTGATCACCGCCCTTCCCGGAGCACAGGTCTCCCCCACCGAAATGGCTCAACTTTCCAAGCAAGAGATCGGATATGCTGTTAAGGACATACGCTATATCAAACTCTCTGCAAGCCAATTGAACAATCAAGGAGATCATTTATATAAAAGGCCACTTTTTCTATTTGTTCAGCTGATTCCTCTTCTGACGTTTGTGGTTTTATGGAGATATCAGAAGCATCAGGAGAAACTAAACTTGATTTCTGCGGAGAAATCCAAAGAGTTTTATGGCGAAGTTACCAAAACCATTACCGGATATGTGGGAGACAAACTCAATCTTCCTGCTTACGGTTTAACCAAAGAGAGAATCGAATTGGAGCTTTCCAGCAGGGGAATAAAAAAAGAAAAAATCGATAATCTTTTGGAGCTTCTGGATTCTTGTGATTATGCTCGATTTGCTCCCGGATCATCCGGAGTGGGGGAGATGAGGGCGTTTTTGAACTCGGTGGAAACAGCTATTATGGATTTGGAGAAATGAAAAAATGATTGATCCTGATGAGTTCAATAGTAACTACGGATTTCGGAGGGCATCCGAAAACCCCGGAAATTGTAGCCGCAGGCTTCAGGACGTGTTGAAAAAGTCACATTGTCATTCTGAGGGAGCCCCGCATCTGGCGGGATAAACTCCGCGACCGAAGAATCTGCTTGATTCATATGGAGATTCTTCGCTTAGAATGACACTCTTTTAGTTCAAGTTTTTCAACAGTCCCTTCTGCCTGCGTACGCAACCCTCTAAACCGAGATCAACCTACTGGCATGCGAAACGTAAAGATCCTCATGAAAAGAAGGATTACAATTTTAGGGTTTATTACCATTCTATTTTTCCTGCCTGAGGCCAGGGCTGATATAGAGTCAGCCACAGCACTTTTTCAGAAGGGGAATGAAAGCTATGAGGAGGGAAATTTCGACCAGGCTATCGAGGAATATCAAAAAGTCTTTGATCAGGGAATGAGGAATTCAAAAGTATTTTACAATCTGGGGAACGCCTATTTTCGAAAAAATCAGCTGGGAAAGGCGATTTTGAATTATCGCAGGGCTTTGTCACTGGATCCCAGAGATGAGGACAGCATCGCCAATCTCAGATTTGCCAAGCTTTTTACCTTAGATAAAATTGAGGAGCAAACGGTTAATCCTCTGGTCAATCTGCTACATTGGTTTCTTGATCTGTGGAGTATGGACGAACTGACTATTCTTGCTTCTTTATCCTACTCTTTGTCCATCGGCTTTGGAATTCTGATTCTCTTCACGCGATCCAAAAGAGCCTTGTTTTGGGGGTTGACGATATTGTTTTTTGGCTTCGTTGTCTTCTCCTCCTCTCTTGGTGTAAAACTCTACTTCGATTCACTCAAAAGTGGTGTGGTGATTGCTCCTGAGGCGAAGGTAAGAAGCGGCCCCGGAGAGGACTATACTCTACAATTCACTGGTCATGAGGGCTTGGAATTTCAGATAAAAGGGGAAGCAGAGAGTTGGTATCGCATCATGCTACCCAATGGAGTTAGAGGCTGGATCCCCAAGGAAGCGGTGGAGATAATTTGAAACAAGCCAATAAGGCATCGGAGTTGCCACATTTCTCGGCATCGCCGAGAATCATAGACCCGGTCTGGTACGCCTATTTTCAGGCCCGATAACTCATCTTTGTCCTTTATTTTTATAGGATAGAGTGTCAAGCTTTAGCTTGACCTGGGGTCTATTAAATGACAAAACCCACCTTTTTGGGCTTCACCTAAAGGTCAACAACTTTTTAACTTGACAAATTTCTAATTGAGTTTGGGTTGGAGTGCGGGAGCAAAGCTTGCGCACTTCTTTTCTTACTCTTTTCCAAATTATCAACATAATTAGTTGATAACCATTAGGCGAACACCCCGTTTTTTTCTCTTCCGATTGGTTTCCCAAGAGTCATACTAATAATATTTGACAAAACTCGTTTTTATGATACTTTTAATTTTGCAAGAATAGCAAACAATGAAATCTTTCAACAAGAGCCGAAAACATGCAAAAATCGAACCGCCCTAAACTGGAGATTTTGGAAAAAGAAAAGATAAAAAAGATCGTTGAAGAAGCTATCGAAGTTTTGGAAAAGGTGGGCGTTTTTGTGGAAAATGAAAGGGGTTTGGAACTTCTGGATGGTGCTGATGCCAAGGTTGAAAAGAAAGAAAAGAAAGCTTTTATAAAAGCTGATCTGGTGGAAAAATGCTTAAAAACTGCTCCTTCGCAAATAAAGGTTTTTGATCGGGAAGGAGAGCTTGCGTTAGATTTGCGCGGCGACAATATTCATTTTGATCCCGGTTCTGCCGCCTTAAGGATTTATGATCTGGATTTGAATAAATCAAGACATCCAGTAACCAAGGATCTGATCAATTTCGCTCGCTTGACAGATTCATTGTCCTATTTGAAAGCTCAGAGCACAGCACTTATCCCTTCTGATGTTCCTGAACAGATTTCCGACCGCTCTCGGCTCTTTATCTCGCTTCAGCATTCCGCCAAACCGATAGTCACCGGAACCTTTGCCAAGGACGGTTTTGAGGTGATGAAAGAGATGTTAGTTACGATCAGAGGAAACGAAGAGGGTCTCAAAGCCAAACCCTTGGCCATCTTCGATTGTTGTCCTTCACCTCCTTTGAAATGGAGTGATTTAACCTGCCATGATTTAATTTGTTGCGCGGAAGCCGGCATACCGGCGGAATTGGTCTCCATGCCTCTTTGTGGTGCTACATCACCGGTGACTTTAGCCGGAGCATTGGTTCAGCACACCGCAGAGAATCTAAGTGGAATCATCATCCATCAAATTGCCAAGCCTGGATCACCCGTAATCTATGGCGGGTCGCCATCCTTCTTTGATATGAGAAAAGGCACCACTCCTATGGGCGCAATAGAAACCATGATGATCGACTCAGCTTATGCTCAAATAGGCAAATATTTGAATCTTCCTACGCATGCCTATATGGGATTAAGCGATGCTAAGATTTTGGATTATCAATCAGGTTTGGAGTCGGCAGCTGGTGCCATTCTTGCCGCCCTGTCCGGGATAAACGTTATCTCCGGTCCCGGGATGCTTGATTTTGAAAGCTGTCAAAGTCTGGAGAAATTGGTTTTGGATAATGAGATTTGCGGGATGGCTTACCGGTTAGTTCAGGGAATAGGGTCCAGGGATGAGGTTTTAGCTCTTAATTTGCTAAAAGAAGCGTCGTCAGAAAAACATTTCCTCACCTCTCCACATACTTTAAAATGGTTTAAAAAAGAATCATTCTTTCCGTCAGAGGTGATTGATCGTTCCAATTTAGGAGATTGGGAAAAATCAGGAAAAAAGACCGCAGGAGAAAGAGCAAAAGAAAAGGTGAAAAAGATTTTATCCACTCACCAGCCAAAACCACTCCCCCAAGAGATAATCAGGGAATTAACCAAAATTATGCAATCCCAAGCCAGGCTGCAAAATCTTGACCAATTGCCAGAATGGTAGAATTGTAGCGTCGGGGTTTGTCCTGAGAGGACTCGTCCTGAAGGACTCACCCAGGGGCCTTTCCTAAGGAGGGACTATTGAGCAAGTGTTTGTGGGGTGCGAAATCCGCACCAACGGAGCTAAAAGACGTTGACCGGAGTTTCTGACGTTTCTGACCTTGTTTTAAAAAAAAACTCTTTTTCACTAATCATATGCATATGCATTCATACGAATCCTCAACCTTTGCCCCCTCTCTAGCCAGATGGATGACCGCCTGTATGGGTGGGAAATGGAGATGGAGAGAAAGGCGACCAAAAAAGTCGATCTTAGAAATTGGACCTTAGGCTCTCTCATAGGTTGCGAAGCATTCATACGAATCTCCTTCAATAGCAGCCGACCTATCGCTTTCACCATAAAAGTTGTGGAAAAAGTGCTCAGCTTCCCGTTGGTGTTTTTCACCAAAGGGAAAAAAACGGCGGGTGAAGAACACCCGCCTGGAGCAGAAATACATCTTTAACTTTTTTCGTCCGACACCCTTCAACTTTGTCAGGGTAAACAGAGGTCGGACGCTACAATTTACTACAGGTCTGTTATTTTATTGATAATCTTCAATTCCCAGGTTTCTTGCGGCTCTAAGGAGAGTTTCCAATTGGGAAAGAGGACCGAGCCTTGATGGACCTTCTCGAATCCCTCCTCGGATAGGGAGACGGTATAGATGGGAAAACGCCATAGCTGGCAGGGTTGGTCGAGTTTGAAACTTATGTCTAAGTTTAGTTCTTGATCGGTTAGTCCGAAGTCTGAAGCTTTTCCAGCATTGGCCACACTTGAGAGTTTCTTATCTTTGATCTCGCGATCTTCCGCATAGTAGAATCTTTTCCGATCATCCTCGGAGAAGATGGCGAAATTGAATTCCACTCCAAACCATAAGCTTACTCTTTGGATATGATTATTTATTATCAGATAAGATATATCCAGCTCAGAACTATCAGTTCTTACTAAAATCTTTTTTGCCACTGTGATTGGAACGTTTTTGTCGCCAATCCAGACAAAACCGTCTCGATACAAGGTTATGGTCAATCCATCCTTTACTTTTTCAATTTTATGAAGATAAGGCTGATTAACAAAATCGCCCTGCTCCGGATATTGACATCTGGAGAAATCCTCCAACTTGGCGTGTTCACCCAGGAAATGATCAATCAAAGAACCCCGCCTGTACCAATCATAGACCAGATATTTCTCCAGACCTTCTTCTTTGGTTAAAACCAGATCGTGAATACTTGCCACCTTATCACTCTCCTGGGCTTGAGCTCTTTGCTTTAATTCCCAAAGCTTTTTGTGATAGCCCTCCTCCCTTCGGGTCAAAATATCCAAAAGGTTTAAAGATTTGGGCTTATAATCGAGTTCAAATAAGTTCCCGCCTGATGCCAGGGAAAAGTATAGACCCAAAATCGGCGTATTGACCAAAAGCTCATCTTGACCATCTTTGTCAAAATCCAAAATTTGATGATCTATCCACTTTCTTGCGTGCAGTGAGCCTGTCGGACCTGTGGGATGAGCAAGCTCATCCACTACCTTTTCTGCACCGATGAGATGTTTATAGATGGCGGAGCGGAGATGGGGCAGATATAATCCTCCGAAGACGCCATGCCAGTAGGAGCAGTTGCATTGCCCCTTCCACAATTCATCCTTCGCTTGGCTCAGGACAAGTTCATTAGCTTTTTTGATTTTGCCTTTCTGGGTTGATTTTGTATTTCTTATCTTCTCAGATATACGAAGCATCTTTTTATGCATGTTGTTTGCCTCTGGATATTTCGCCAGAAAGTTGCGCCACAAGCCACCTCTCACAAAGATGCCAAATCGCTCATATAGATCCTGATTCTTCAAAACGTGTTCAAATTCTTCATATTCCTGGAAGGCTTTGGGAGGTAAGGACCACTGGTTCATCTCATGATAGGATGCGGTGGGCAAATAAACCCTCCCCTTGGGAGGAAGAAGGTCCAATGCGTCTTTTAGATGGATCATCTCGATCCAATCTCTGTTTTTTTCAACCTCCCCAAAGAATCTTTCAATCCACCTGTCTTTATAACAATGTTTATAGGTCTCAGGCCAAACCCCGAATTTTTCACCGTCGTCTCCATACACGATAAGGTGGTTGCCATCTTCTGAAGCGATTTTCCTGAAATATTTGATGGTCTCCTCCGGCTCTTTGAAAGGAATGGAGTACCGCAGAAATTTTGAAGAGGAGAAAAGATTCAAAATGTATCCTTGTTCCTCGGTTACAAAATAGCCCAAAAGTTCCTTTTCAGTTAAGCCGGAATATTTGAAATGGGAATCGTCCACAATGGTATATTTTACAGCCGCTTCTGCTATGGGTTTAGGAAGATGAGGTTCCCATACCCTTTCCGCCAGCCACATCCCCACTGGATCGGCGTTGAATTCTTCTTTGATGAATTGGGATAACTTTTGAATTTGTCCTATTTTATCGCAATCGGGAATGGCCGGAAGAATCGGCTCGTAATATCCACCGGTCATCATCTCCACCTGATTTTTTTTCACCAAGTCTTTTATCCTATCCAAAGTCTCGGGATGATGATTTTTAATCCATTCCAGGAGGATCCCTGAGAAATGCAGGGATATTTTGAAATGAGGATGTTTTTCTAAGACTTCCAGGAAGGGAAGATAGCAATGTTTGTGGGCAGATTCGAAAACGTGTTCGAAATTGCCGATGGGTTGGTGATTGTGGATGGCGAAGGCAAATTTTAGCTTTTTCATTTAATTAAAGTTTGGTATTTTTGGGAAAGCAGCAAAAAGAAAATTTAAAACTCAAAAAGAAAAACTAAAAATTACAACTCAAAATTAAAAATTACTTTTTCATAATTTTGCATCAATTTTGAACTTTGAATTGGAATTTTGAATCTTGATCTTTAAATTTTGAATTCTTGTCTGTCCCTGATTTAAGTGAAGCGCACAATCAGAAGACCGTGACTTTTAAATACTTCTTCGGATTCTTTTTGATGTCCAATATTAGATCATCGACATGTTGGGCGGTTTTCTTAATCTGCTCATACAAGGTGGTGTCATTGACCAGCTGCCCCAAAGTCCCTTCTCCACTTTCGATTTTGGAGGTGAGTTTCTTGAGGGAAATTGAGATGGTATCCAAGACGGTGACGACGTTATCCAGTTTTACCGAAGCTTCTCCGAAATTGTCCACCGTGGTTTGCAGCTTTTCCTTGTTCTCATCAATAATTTTTTTTAGCTCAGCAGAGCTATGGGATAGGTTGTCCATGGTTTGATCAAATTTCCCTTTGTTTCTGTTGAGAAGTGCGTTCATGTCATGGGAAATTTCTTTCAAATTCTTTATGATCTGGGTCATGGACTCACGCGACCATTTGGTTCCCAGCACTCCTTCTAAATTTGCCACCAGACGGCCGAGCTGATCTATCATCTCTCCCATCCTCCCCATCACCTCCGAAACGCCGCTGTCGTAATTTCCTCTGATCGGTTGGGAGAGATCCAAAAGGGTATCGGAGTAGCCAGTTTGCACGGCTACAAACCTTTCTCCCATCAGACCGATATTTTTCACGGTGAAGTTGGCGTCCTTTTTCAGAACCACGTCCGTGGAAAGATCCAGGGTTACCAAAACATCCCCTTGATAGAGTTGGATTTTTTTTACCTTCCCTTTATCCACTCCGGAGACGGAGACCGGATCTCCGACCTTCAAGGTTCCCACCTCTGGGAAGATAACCGAGTATCTATATTTGGTCTGGTTAAATTTTATTCCCTTAATCCAAATTATGCCCACCACCAAAATGGCAACAGCCACCACCACCACCAATCCGACTCTCAACTCACTGATCCTGCTGGTCATCTTAATCCCTTGTTTAGTTTTGTCTTTTTGTTAGCATATTAGAAACGCGACACAAATCCCCCTGCTCCATTTTATTCTGGAGTAGCGGAGCTTGCTTGCTCCAATATATTATCGGAGATTACAGTCTCAACTTTTCCAATAGGACTGAAAGGTCCTTCTTTTCAGCCAATGGGACGTCCCTGCATTCACATCTGATTCCTAACAGGAATAGCTTTTTGAAGACAGAAATCTCTTCTCGGGACAAATACAGATAGGGCAAAATCCTTTTCCGTCCCTGTTTGGAATGAATTCCTCCCACATTGACCCAATCGATTTTAACCCCCTTTTCAATTATTCTCAAGAGATCAATGGGAGAATCGACTAAAAGAATCGTTTTTTCTTCTTTAAACCCATCTTTGAAAATCAGATTGGTTACCTCCTCCACGGAATGAATGGTGGCTTTTATCTCCGGCGGAACGCAAGCCAAGTAAAGTTCACGTTCCCAGGGGTTAGAGGCAACCTTATCGTTTGCCAGAACAATCCGGTCCAATCCCAAACTATTTCCCCAACCCACCACCACCTGTCCATGAATCAATCTTTCGTCGATCCGATATAATAAGATAGCCATCCAGATCTTAGCTTCTTATTCCCTTTTCCCCCTCCTTTTTCACTAAAGGGACAAGTTTTTCAAAAGGAAGTGTTCCTCTTTTTGAAAAGAATTTTATCAACATGGGCAGATTTACCCCGGTGACCACAGCCACCTTTTTTTGATCTTGGGGGGCAATGTTTGTGGCCGTCTGCCAACAGCTTGAGCCAAAGAGATCCACAAATATCACCACTCCTTCGCCACATTTGTGATCAGTTATGGCCTTCTTTAGTTTTGAACATAGTTGATCTTTTCCGACTCCTGAATTAGATACGACAAAAAGAGCCTCCTGTTTCCCCATCATCCCTTCCAAGGTGTTTTTTAACCCAAAACACAAATCTCCATGGGTTAAAATTATGCAACCAACCATGTTCGAAAGCTCTTTTTTCTTTTTCCTGATTGGTTTCCTAAAAATGGTCAACAGATTAAGTACCCAGATGAGTCCGTCTGGGGCATCTTACTGAACGGATGAAGCTTTTAGTGGTTATCCTCTTGATCCGTTGACCTATTCTTAAGATCCAAATTGAATCCAGATACTATTCTATGTCGCTTTCTAAATACTCGTCCGTTACCTTCCTTCGATAGATTTCCTCGGAGAGCCTTTTGGAGAATTCTTTGGCTGAGTCCTGGCCATATACTTTGAGCATGTGGTTCATGGCGATGACTTCGGAGATAACTGTGATGTTTTTGCCCGGGGAAACAGGGAGCATGATCACCGGTATCTCCACCCCCAGAATGGTGGTGTATTTGTCCTCAATCCCTAGCCTTTCGAATTCCGTTTGATCATCCCAATATACCAGGTTTACTTGCACTTCGATTCTCTTTTGCATTCTTATGGCGCGAATGCCAAAGAGCTTCTCGATATCGATTATTCCAATTCCCCGCACCTCCATATGATGTCCCAGAAGTTCCGATCCGGTGCCGACTATCACCTCGGGAGCTTTCTTTATGATCTTAATCATATCATCCGCCACTAACCTATGTCCTCTTTCCACCAGATCCAAGGCACATTCGCTTTTCCCCACCCCGCTTTTTCCTGTGTACAAAAGACCCACCCCATAAACGTCGACTAAGGTTCCGTGAATGGTGGTGTGGGGAGCAAAGAGGCTGTCCAAATAGACGCTTAGACGGGTAATGAATTCGGTGGTGGAAAGTCTGGTGGAAAGAACCGGCACCCCCTTCTGGTTTGCTTTCTCCAACAGCTCAGGAGGAGGGTTGATCCCCTTGGTGATGATTACACAAGGGAGTTCGAATTTAAAGATATTTTCGATGACTCTGCTCCGTCCCTCTTGATCCCTCCCGGAGAGGAAGGACATCTCAGTCTCGCCCAATACCTGGGTTCTTTTATTGGCAAATCTCTCGGTGAATCCAGCCAAAGCCAGACCGGGACGGTGGATTTCATTGTTTAATATCCTTCTTCTAAGTCCATTTTCATTAGTGAGCAAAGTGAGCTCAAAAACCTCCTTTCTCTCTTTAAACATCTTCTCTACGGTCACAACTTCCACTTATAAAACACTCCCTTCTCGTTTTGAGACTAAATGATGAATTTGTGCTTTTCTGCCATCTTTGACACAGCTTTTTACTTCCTCAGCTTCTTTGAGCGTTTTGAGCTGAGATCATCCTCTCCTTTATAGCAGAAGCCTTTTTAGGTTTTTTATCTGTAAGTTTGGCCTTATATTTTTTAATTTGCGCCTCCATTTTGCCCATAACCTTTTCCACAGAATCGTACATGTCAAATGACTTGTATTTGCTGCTCAGAACGGTCCCGTAAACTTTTACCTTCAGCTCCGCGGTCATCCGTGATTTTTCCATGTCTAAGATCAGATGTGAATCTATGATGTGATTGAAATACTTTTTCAGTTTGCCGAGCTGCTTTTCGGCAAAACCTTTTATATCTTCGGTGAGATCGAAATGACGAGCAGTGATTCTGATCTGCATGGGTGGCTCCTTTCAATTATTTATTTATGCATTACGAAATATTGGTTAGTTTAGGTGAACAATCGAACCCCACCAGAAAAGGGAAAACCAAACTTCTCCTCACCTCCTCTTTGAGCTTCCCGAGCCAAGCTTGGGGAGGAGAAAATAGCTTGTCTCCGGGTGAAAAGGTAACTTGAGTAACTTTGATCTTCGACAACAAGTCCTTAAAAGATTGGCAAAATTTGTTAAAATAGGGCTCTGTTTTTTGGAATCTATGATTTCGGATAAGGATTTTGCTTTCTTAATCAAAAACTTTTAAGGCGCTAAATGTGATTCAGACTGAATCCGATGGATGGGTGGTGACAACCTCCTCCAGGGAATTGTTTGAATTTTCCTTAGCTATCCTTTTTCTAAAACGGGCGGGCATTATTTTAAGCTCCTCCCTGTATTTGCTTACCGTCCTGCGGGCAATTTTTATTCCTTCTTTCTTCAGGAGATTAAAAAGCTCTTGATCAGAGAGGGGCGTGGCTGGATTTTCTTTTTTGATGAGTTCCTCGATTATCCTTTTGACACTCCGTTTGGATACTTCCTCCCCATTCTCCTTGGAAACGCCAGTGTTGAAGAAGTATCTGATCTCGAAAATCCCCTGGGGAGTTTGCACATATTTAGAGTTCGAAACTCGAGATATGGTAGCCACATTCATCCCCACCATCTCTGCAATGGTCTCCATGGTGAGGGGTTTCAAGAAGGAGGGTCCCCGCTCGAAAAAGTCCTTTTGCTCCTCCACTATTTTTTCCATAACCTTGATCATGGTGGAGCGTCTCTGATCTATGGAATTCAAAAGCCATCTGGCCTGTTCCAATTTTTCTTTGATGTAATTCTTGGTCTCAGGGGAGTTGGACTTGTCCTTTTTTAAAAGCTCCTTGTAGATGGGACTAACCCTTAACCTGGGTATGTGTTTATCATTGTGGTAGACCACAAATTCCTCTCCAACCTTTTCCACGATCAGATCAGGCACCACCGGAGTAGCTGGACGGGTGAATTTTCCCCTGGCAGGCTTTGAATTTAAGGTCCTTATGAAGTCCATAGCTTTTTGAACTTCCTCGAAACTTGTTCCCAGAAGCCTGGAGAGTTGGGAAAGACTTTTCCTTTCCAGCTCATTTAGATGATCTCGGACAATCCGGTAGGCCAAGCTGTCTTCAAAGCCCTTCTGCTTAAGCTGAATCAAAAGTGATTCTTTGAGATCTCTTGCTCCCACCCCGGGCGGATCGAAAGTCTGGACGGCGGACAATACCTTTGAAACCTTCTCTGGCAAGACATCCAAGGCACTGGCCATCTCTTCGATAGAACAGACAAGATAGCCGCTGTCATTTATGTTTCCAATGATATAATCACCAATTTTGATCTCTTCTTTATCCAATCTGGAAAAGTGAAGCTGCTCTATCAGGTGGTCATACAAGGTCTTTTCCAGAACCGGAGTCTTCTCCCATCTTTCTTCCCCTTTATCCTTCTCTTCTCTGAAATGGATTTCGTTTTCGTCGCCCAAGTAATCTTCCCAGTTGATCTTGTCCAGCTGTGGATCAACCTGGACCTCCTCCTGATTTTCTGAAACGCTTGCAGTCTCTTCCGTCGCCTCGACTTCCTCTAACAAGGGATTTGTGGAGAGCTCCTGCCTTATCACCTGCTCCAATTTTAAGAGAGGCATCTGCAGAAGTCGCAGGGACTGAATAAGTTGCGGCGCCAGAGTCTGCTTAAGTCTCATTTGAAGATCGAGCTTCATAACTCCTTCACCCGTTTAGACTTACGACCAAACCCAACCTTTTCCTTGCTTCTTACCAACTCTCCTTCTTATATCAAGATAATACAAAATAAGATTTTGTCAAAGTTTCTTTTCTATTTTATTTATCGGTATTCCCGAATTTTTAGTTTAATTTGAATCTTTCCCCTAAGTATATTTTCCTCGCCTCCGGGTCAGAGGCCAAGAACTCCGCCGTTCCGGACTTCAATATCTCTCCATCACACATGATATATGCCCTGTCAGTAATGGAGAGGGTCTCCCTGACATTATGATCGGTGACCAGGATGCCCAAGTTCTTCTCTTTTAAGCGATAAACGATCTTCTGGATGTCTTCCACTGCTATCGGATCAATCCCGGAAAAGGGTTCATCCAAAAGCATAAATTTTGGCTCAGTAGATAAGGCACGAGTTATCTCCACCCTTCTTCTCTCACCTCCAGAAAGGGTATAAGCTTTGTTCTTGGCCAAATGAGATATGTCCAACTCCCCAAGCAAGGCATTTAGCCTTTCCT
>SMTZ1_10001606_pt1 | contig 22818 bp, 30 predicted proteins | sample DeeMarSWOR136_30_FD_25667 | JGI IMG/M metagenome (IMG submission 25667) | reverse complement strand
TAACTTCTTTAGGCTGCCCATCACTTCGTTTTTTTTCTCGGCGATAACTCCTTTACTTTTCTTTGGTGTCATACTTCCGCACGCTCTTTATCAATTTCTGAATGTCTGGACGCTTCTCTTTGCCAGCAAGGGTCGTGGAGAACTCCGCTATGCGCGGCAGGTACTTGGCGAAAACGCTGAGTCGCCGCTTCTCCCTGTCCACGTGTTCACGTTTAGATAGGAACCGCTGAAGTCGGCGGCTGATCTCGCGCAGCGCGTTCGCCACTTCTCTTCTGACTTCGGGGCGGTCGGCTATGAACTCTTTTCCAACCGTCTTATAGGGCACTTTGGTGCTGCAGATGTGCACCACGATGGCTATGGGCATGTCAGGTGAAACTTTGTATCTGCGCCAGTTCATAGCGTTGATTACTCTGTACGAAACGTCGCTTGCCTCATCATAAAGCAGCGGAATCTTGTTGGCGAAGCGGTAGATGACGAAGCTGTTTTTCTTCGGAACGCCCCCCCCGTAAGCTATCCCCATCTCGATGATGAAGGGGTGACCCGCGTAAGTTGAGGGTTTACGCTGGCTAACAACAAGGTACTCAGGGTTCAGCTCTTTCATGATTCCAGCTTTCAAAAGCTCCTCACCTAAAGGCGATAGGCAGCTGGCATCTGGTGGCAAGAACTCCTTGAACTTTTTAAGGTTTTGCATCAGCTTGACAATTTCTTTGTGCGTAAGCTTTTTCGGGTTCTTAGACGGGGTAAGAGTTAACGACTGCCCGCAATGGGAACAGTTTGGTCCCCCCGTCCAGTTTATTTCTTTATAACCGAGTTTGCCGTGTTTGCTGCAGGAAGCCACGGTTAAATCACTGAATACAAGGAATTTTTGTGCGGTTATGTCGCCGACTCGGTGAAATTGGTATTTCAGAAAATCGTGCATGTTCTTGTACGGCGTCATGTGAATAAGCCGCTGAAGAAGCTCCACATCAACGCCGTACGGATGGGGCTCGGTCTCTTTCGGCGGATCAGGCATGGTTTTTGTCGCTCGGGTGAACTTGTAAAGTCTGCCTTTAGGGTCAACAAAAGTCAAGTTCGCGTACGGGTTAACCATGGCCGTTTGCTTGAAGTACTCCAGAATCTTGGACCTTGCCCGCAGGTAGTCACCTTCAAGAGTGAACTCCACGATTGTTCCGCGCCACTGCTCCTTGTTTATGAGTACTTTGCGGTCGAGGATTATGGGGCGGTTCCGTTGAATATCCATCATGAGCTTAAACGAGTAAGTTTTAGCGGTGCCTGTGCTGGAAGTTACGTTGGCTGGCTGATGCGTCATGATCTGCCCATACAGCACAGCCATTTTGCCGCCTAAACCGAAAGTGCCTCTCATCTGCTTCAGTCTGTACTTTGAACCAAAGAGAACCTGTCCAAAAGCTGACGGGATAAAACGCGGATTTATTCCTGAGCCGTTGTCTTCGACCCTGAGTTTGTAAACTTGCGTGTCCTTGCTTGCTTCTCCTTCAAAAGAGAGGCGCACGTAAACGTCTGGAGGTATCTTGAGGCTTTCTGCCGCATCCAAAGAGTTCTCCACAAGCTCCCTAATAGCCGCGAATATGGCTCTAGACGGATTAGTGAAGCCTGCAATGTCTCGGTTTCGGTAGAAAAAGTCGGATGCACTGATTTCCTCGAAGGCTGCCCGTGCCACTCTTAACCTCCACCACTATGATCCTTTCTCATCATGATTCGAATACGATATATTTATGCTCATTCTTTAAGTTAACTACGCTTTTCGGGGAAAACTTAATTTCGATTATTTCTCTCTGACCCTTGTATAGTAGTATTCACCGATTTGCTTCTGGAACTTGTCCATTTTTGACTTTTCCTTGTTAACCCGCGGGCGTCTGGTAACGGAGTCCCTACGGAAAGTTACATCCATCTCCTTCAGGAACCCATTCATTCCCTTCCGCAAGGTTGTAGGCGGTTTCGCGATGCCGTTTACGCCGGGTTCTCCGCTGAAAACCATAAGCCTGTCAGCGATGAAGTCTTGGGTAACGACGTCATGCTCAACCACGAATGCAGGCACGTTTTGCGCTTCAATCACCCGCCTGATGGTGCGCCCCACGTTCAACCTTTCCTCCACATCCAGATAAGCGCTCGGCTCATCCAGCAAGAACAAGTCTGCTTTTCTGGACAGACAGGCGGCAACCGCGATTTTCTGCAGTTCTCCACCGCTGAGTTCCATAACGTTTCTGTCCAAAAGCACGTTAACATTTAAAGGTTGAATGATTTCGGTTTTGTACCAGCTTGAAGTGAAAGTTTCTTTAGCCACCCCGATGAGAAGCTCCTGAACGGTGCCTTCGTACTCGGCGGCTATATACTGCGGCTTGTAGCTCACAATCAGCTCGCCAAACTCCTGCTTGTCATCCGTCTCTTCGATTCCAGCCAGAATCTTCACAAACGTTGTCTTCCCAATTCCGTTAGGTCCGAGAATGCCGATGACTTCACCGCGTTTTATTTCTCCAGGTTCCACAGCTAACTGAAAATCTTCAAACTTCTTCTCCAACCGATTCCAAGCTAGCAGGATCTCACCAGCGTCTGCGCCGAGGCTGGGCGGTTTTTCGTGGAAAATGATGGATTCTTTTCGGAACAAAATGTTTTCGTCGGGAATGTAACCCTGCAAGTAAATGTTAATGCCCGTGCGGACACCGTGAACATGCGAAACTACGCCATACACGCTTGGCTCCCCGTAAAACACGCAAATCTGGTCCGAAAGGTAGTCGATGATGGCTAAGTCGTGCTCAGCCACTAAAATCGTTTTATCCTGCTCCTTAAGGCTACGAATAGCTCGCGCAACCTGCAACCGCTGCTTCACATCCAAGTAGCTAGATGGCTCATCAAAAAGGTACACGTTCGCCTCACGGCTTAAGGCGGCAGCCACCGCCACGCGCTGAAGTTCCCCGCCGCTCAGCACCTCCAATTTGCGGTCCCAAATCTTCTTGAGATCCAACGTTTCGGCGATTTCGCCTAATACACCTCTTTCATCTACCTTCTCTAAAAGCTCGTTGACTTTGCCAGAGACGGCTTTCGGAATCTTGTCTACGTACTGCGGCTTATGCGCGACCGTGAGGTTGCTTTCGCTCATTTTCTGGAAGTATTCCTGAAGTGTCGAGCCACGGTAATGCTGAATAATCTCGTTCCACTCAGGCGGGTTCTCAAAGTCGCCTAGGTTAGGTTTGAACTCGCCTGATAGCACTTTGAGCGTGGTGGTTTTGCCTATGCCGTTTTGTCCCAGCAAGCCCAAAACGATGCTTGGTGAGGGCGTGGGTAGCCTGAAGAGTTTGAAGGCGTTGGGTCCGAAACGGTGGCTGCAGTCTTTCTCCAGCTCGTCTGGAAGGTTCACTATGCGTATGGCTTTAAAGGGGCATTTTTTGACGCATATGCCGCACCCACTGCACAGCATTTCGGAGATTACGGCTTTATTTCCTTCTACTTTGATGGCTTCCACGCGGCTGCGTACCATAGGACAGAAGCTTATGCACAGCTGACCGCACTTCTTTACTTTGCATTTGTCTGCCTCCAATACAGCAACTCGGGTCATTGTAGGCTCGAAATACTGAAGTTAACTAGTAGGTTATAAAGGTCACGGCAAAAGGTGGCATCAGAACGCCAGAAATTAAAAAAAGGGGAAGAAACTCAGAGAAAACGCATGGCTAACCTCGTCTCCATGTTAAGATGTGGAAAAGGTTTACGGCGATAGGCAACGGCACGACCTGTTACAGCAGTGAGCCTACCACAATGAGATAGCTAGCATGCTATCCCAACATTGGCAATTGGTGAAGAATGAAAGCATAAGTTGGAGCGAAAACTGTCTACCGACGACTTTAGTTGGAGCACTAGTAAACGGAAAACCAAATTACGTTGCTATCACCCACGTGGGCATAATAGATTTCGGGTCTGTTTCTCTCGGAATGAACAAAAACCACTACACTAATGGTGGAATAAAAATGAACCGTACTTTCAGCGTCAATTTTCGTTCAGTGAAGTTGCTGGTCAAAGAGACGGATTACTTTGTTTTGATGTCAGGAAAAAACGTGGATGAAGCCGCATGTTTTGAGATTTTTATGGAAAGCTGAAAATTGCGCCTTTGATTGAAGAATGCGCTGTAAATATGGAGTGACAGTCGATCAAGACTGTTGACTTTCCAAATCATGACATCTTCGTGGGTGAAGTAGCTGTTACATGATGTGGTGGGCGGTTCTTACGGATGGGATGGTGGACCTTGGGAAGGTAGACCTCAGCTTGTTCGTTATGAATGATCGAAGCTACTGATACCTCGGCACCAAGTTGGCTAAAGCATGTGACATGAGAAAGGGATTGATTAAGTGGAGTTTCGCAAGCGCTCAAATAAAACTAAGTGCTTTCGTGTTGTCTCATAGTTTGTTATAATTTGTTAGCTAAAAATATCGACCAGAAAACCGCTTAATAATTACAGCTCAACTATCATAGAAAAGAAAATGTAAAAAGTTCCGTTTTCTCGCGTTGACTACCATTCCTCTTCTTCCCATTCTTCGTCTTCGCTCTCTTCCCATTCCTCGTCTTCCTCAAACACCATTCTATTTCACCTCCACTTGCCGTCTGTTGTACTGAAGCGTGTTCTGGAACGTCTTAAACATTTTTGTTCGTCAATTGTCGTAGTCTTTCCGAACTTAACCCTAATGCTCGTGCTTTTTTTGACAATTCTTCTCTCTTCAATTAAGCCCTGGGCTTGTTCCCTGATTGAAAAACATCAAAATGGATAAATCCACGGTTATCAATTAGTAGCATGGGATGATGTGAGGCGACGGCTTCGAGCGTTAAGCTGTGAGAAAAGCCATAAACCTACACTGACCCTATAACTAATGAAGCTGAAAGATTTGCTTGAGGATTTTAACCTATTAGTCACCACTTCTCGCGGAAACGAAAGGCAGGTGTGCATCGAACTTAGCTACTTGCTTAAGGAGGAGTTGGAAGACCCTGCGCCACGAGTGGAAAAGACAGGTATCAGAGGCTTAGTCGCAGCAAAAACCGCCCTTGACCCCTGCGAGGTCATACATAAGTTCCGCTCCATACTGCAAGAGCGACCGTACGAATTCCGCTACGCGCTACGAATCATTCCCATCGAAAAGGTCGGGCCCACCGACCTTGATGAAATAAAACGTTCAGCCACTGAACTTGCCGCAGGCATCGGCGAGAACGAGACTTACAGGGTTACGGTGGAAAAACGTTTTACCAGCCTTCACACCCGCGACTTCATAGAAGCAGCTGCAACAAACATTGACAGAAAAGTGGACTTGGAAAATCCTGATAAGATTCTGCTACTTGAGGTCGTTGGCGGATTAACGGGTATGGCGCTCGTGAAGCCCGACTGTGTTTTAGCCGTGTTAAAAGAGAAGATGCGCTAAGCTCAAAGTTGAGTGGACAGCAAAGCCATCCTTTCAATAACAAGGTCAACCAACGCCTGCATGCCATCGTCTTTTTCTGTAACAGTTTCCAACTCTTTCCCAGTTATTCCGAAGGCTTGGCGGATGCGTCGGGTTTTTTTCTGTGAAACTTCAAGAACAGTGTCATCAGGTTCCACGCCAACCCGCTTTGAAACCGCCGAAAGAAGCGCTTCAACGGAAGCAGGGTTTTCACCAGTTATCACCACCGCCACGTTCGTAGAGTCGCGTTTGAAGCCTATGATATGCAGAGCCTTTCGGATTTGCCTTTGAGCAGAAGCGTAAATAATAGCCTCCATCGCCACGCTTTTTGAGATGTTCCTTTCCCTTCGGAAAGCCAGCAGCGCGTTCAAGACCGCGAAGTACAGGTGCTGCCACGTAGCCACCAACTCAGCGTCGAAAAATTGAACCCACACGTCCGAATGCACCTCCCCACGGGCGGCTTTCATAAATTCTTCAGCATCCTTGATGCCTATGTTTTTAAAGCCTGTGATTTCTAAGTATTTCCCAGTTTCTTCAATGTACTTCAGCAATTTTCCGCCTCACATACTTCTTTCATGAACTTTTCAACCAGCTGTTTGGGTAAACCCGCCTCTACAAGCTCAGCGATTTCATTCTTGGTTGCGTGTTTATCGGGGTGTTTTTCCACGATTTTTCTGATGGTCTCCTTGGCGTCCCATGGAAAAACAACCCAACAACACGTTTCCTTCTCGTAATAATCGGGCTTAATCACACTAACGGGCTTACTGTATACGGTGGCTATTCCGATTTCTGTAGCGCCTTGTTGCCGAATGTGCTCCCTGGCGAGCCGCAAGCTTTTGCCCGTATCAGAAAAGTCATTAACCAGTAGCGCTTTTTTGTTTTCCACATCCGTGGAATCCCGCTGCGTCAAAACAGGCTCACCTCGGGTTCCAGCAACGTCCACATATGACTCGACCCCGACGGTGACAACATCGGTAATTTCAAGAAGGTCAGCTAAAATTCTAGTAGGAGCCAATCCGCCTCGTGTGACGCCTACGATAGCGTCGAGTTTAAAGCCGCTCTCGCGGATTTTTTCCGCTTGGCTAAGCAGCATAGTGTAGATTTGGTTCCACGCTAACACTTCTAACTCTGCTTCAGTTTCCACGGTTTCGCCCCTTTTTTCTCTGTAAAGATGAAAACCTTTCGAAAACTTATAAGCTTAAACTCCCCATGCGCTTTTTCCTATTTCTTACCCGGTTCTTTTTTGCCGAGATTCAATGGTATATGAGTGAGCCGGGTAGACAACTAACAACCGCCAAATGATAAGCTGTAACCGCTTTTTATAGGAAAGGTTTTTACTTCAGTTGTTGTATCAGACTTGCAAAAGCGTATAGCATGAAAGTGAGGTTAACGTTATGTCTGTATTTGCAGCACCAGGAGCATACGACCGCGCCATAACAGTTTTTTCCCCAGATGGGCGGCTCTTTCAAGTTGAATACGCCATGGAACTAGTGAACCGTGGCGCCACAATCATGGGAATACAATGCAAAGAAGGTGTAGTTTTAGGCTCAGAAGAAAACATAGAGCCCCTTGAAGAAGCAGAATACTCATGGAAAATCTTCAAGGTTGACGAGCACGTAGGCGCAGCTATAGTCGGCTTAAGCTCAGACGCCAGAATACTCATCGATCAAGCGCGAATATACGCGCAAAGCAACAGGCTTACCTACGACGAACCCATAGACGTGGAAGTTGTAACCAAACGCATATGCGACATACAGCAGATGTATACTCAGCACGCAGGTGTGCGACCCTTCGGGGTAAGCATAATCTTCGGCGGAGTCGACAAAAACGGTTCACACGTTTTTGGGACGCACCCTAGCGGAACCTACAGGGGCTATAAAGCCACAGCCCTAGGTGCAGGAAGAGAGACCGTGCTGGCAATATTGAAAGATGAGTACCGCGAAACCCTGAATCTGGAAGAAAACACGAAGCTTACCGTGAAATGCTTGGTGAAAGCGTTAGAAGCCAGGCAATTGCCGCCTAGAATAAAGATCGCCGTAATACCCACGGCAACAAAACAGCTGCAAATGTTGACCGACGAAAAAGTAGAAAGCTATATCCGAGAGCTGGGTTCGAGCAAGTGACAACTTAATGAGTGATATGTACACTATTGCACGCTTAACGAAAGATAATGAGCACTTTGAAATTCTGGTGAAACCAGAGAAAGCGTTAGACTACCGCACCGGAAAAGCAACCAGAATATCCGAAGTTTTGGCAGCTGAAATTATCTTCGCTGATGCCAACAAAGGCACAAAAGTCTCCGAAGAGACTATGCGTAAAGCCTTCGAAACAACCGACCCGCTGAAAATAGCAGATGAAATATTGAAAAAAGGCACCCTTCAGCTCACCACAGAGCAAAGGCGCAAGATGGTGGAGGACAAACGGAAACAGATAGTGGATTTCATATCGAGGCAGGCAGTTGACCCTAAAACCAACCTTCCACACCCGCCTATGCGTATAGAGAACGCCATGGAACAAATCCGCTACCCGATAGACGCTCACAAGCCCCTGGAAGAACAAGCCCGCGAGATAGTGAAGCTTTTACGGCCTATTTTGCCTTTGAAAATCGAACAGTTGGCCGTGGCTGTCCGCGTGCCCGCCGCGTATTCAGCAAGGTCTTACGGGGCGCTTAAAAATTTCGGCGAAATCAAACAGGAAGAATGGCGTGCAGACGGCTCATGGTATGGCATAATAGAGATGCCCGCTGGTGCATACGCTTCGTTTCTCAACAAACTTGGAGATGTAACAAAGGGAACTGGAGAAGCAAAAATACTCAAATAAAACTTGAATTGGAGGTTGAAGAAATATGCCCACATATTTTGAAAAGAAACAGCTGGTAACGCCTGGAGAACTGCTTGCTGAAGGCGACTACTTAGCTGGCAACAACACATACGTGGAAGAAAACAAGGTCTACGCCTCAAGAATTGGGCTTGCAGACTGTGACAACAAAAGAGTGAACGTCGTCGCTTTAAGATCATTCTATTTTCCAAAAGTAGGCGACGTGGTGATAGGCACAGTCTTAGAAGTCGGTTTCAGCGGCTGGACCGTGGACATCGAAGCTCCCTACACGGCACTTCTGAGAGCATCAGACGTTCTAAGCAGACCGTTTAAACCACAGAACGACGAGCTATCTCAGGTTCTAAACGGCGGAGACTTGATAGTTGCCAAGATAGCTTCGTACGACAGAGCCCATGACCCACAACTCACTGTCGGCGAACCAGGCTTAGGGAAAATAACTCGCGGACAGATAATTAAGGTAACTCCGTCCAAGGTTCCTCGTGTCATAGGCAGAAAAGGTTCCATGATCTCTATGATAAAACAAGAAACGGGCTGCCAAATAATTTTAGGAGTCAATGGAGTCATACTGGTCACTGGAAAAAACCCAAGGGACGAAGATCTTGCCATGGCGGCGATTCAAAAGATTGAAGAGGAATCCCACACGAGTGGTCTAACAGACCGCATTACCCAATTTCTTAAAGATGAAAAAGAAAAAACCGGAGGAAAACAAGAATGAAAGAAAAACCTGAATTAATTAATAAAAAAGGTTTGAGACTGGACGGTAGAAAACCCGACGAGTTGAGACCTGTGAAATTAGAAGTCGGCATCTTGTCAAACGCTGACGGTTCAGCATACATTGAACATGGAAAAAACAAGATTTTGGCAGCTGCGTTCGGCCCAAGAGAGATGCATCCAAAGCACCTGTCTCTTCCAGACCGTATGGTGCTTAGATGCCGCTACCACATGGCGCCTTTCTCTGTGGGTGAACGCAAGTCACCCGCGCCTTCAAGAAGAGAGATTGAACTTTCAAAGGTAATTCGGGACTCTCTTGAGCCATCAGTGTTCGTGGAGTATTACCCGCGCACGGGGGTAGATGTTTTCATTGAGGTGTTGCAGGCGGACGGCGGAACTCGATGCGCAAGCATCACCGCGGCTTCGTTGGCTTTGGCGGACGCTGGGATTCCCATGCGCGACTTGGTGGTTGCGTGCGCTGCGGGAAAGGTTGAGGATACGGTGGTTCTCGATCTGTTTGACACCGAAGACAAAGTGGGCTGTGCGGATGTTCCTGTGGCTTTGATGCCTAACTTGAACGTCGTTACGCTGCTGCAGATGGATGGTATACTTACTCCCAAAGAGTTTGAGAAAGCGGTGGACATGGCGATTGGCGGCTGCCGAGACATTTACGCTTTGCAGAAGGAGGCGCTAAAAACGAAGTATATGTTGATCAAGGAAGAAGAGGAGGTTGAAGAAGAGTAATGTCATCACTTATCACTCGTGTAAGGCTGAAGCAAATAGAAAAAATGATTGAGAAGGCAAAACGCCTCGACGGAAGAGCTTTAGGCGACTACAGGGAAATCAAAATTGAACAAGGGATAATCGAAAAGGCAGAGGGTTCAGCCAGAGTTTTGCTGGGAAAAACCGAGGTTCTTGTAGGAACAAAAGTTGAAACGGGCACGCCGTTTCCAGACACGCCTAACAATGGAGTATTGACAGTGAATGCGGAGCTTGTGCCTCTGGCGTCGCCGACTTTCGAGCCTGGACCACCAGACGAGAACTCCATCGAGTTAGCTAGGATAGTTGACAGGGGCATACGCGAGTCTGGAGCCATAGATACTGAGAAGCTGTGCATTGAGCCTGGAAAGAAGGTGTTCGTTGTTTTCGTGGATGTTTACGTGCTGAACCATGATGGGAACCTGATTGATGCATCTGCGTTGGCTGCGGTTTCTGCTTTGATGAACACAAAGATGCCTAACTATGAAGTTAAAGACGGCGAGGTTATTATTAAGCAGGGGTACACTCAGCTTCCAATGAAAAGCCACCCAATAACGGTGACGCTTGGAAAGATGAACGACAAGTTGATTGTTGACCCGTGGCTGGAAGAAGAGCAAGTTATGGATTCAAGGCTTACGATGGCTTTCAACGAAGAAGGCAATATCTGCGCCATACAGAAGGGCGGCAAGGGCTACTTCACACAGAAACAGATTTTAGAAGGCATGAAACTAGCAAGGGAAAAAGCTGCGGAACTGCGCAAGCAAATGAAATGGTGAACCAGTTGGGAAGAAAAACCAAGAAAGTAGGATCCACACGCGGTTTAGGCGCTAGATACGGCTCCACAGTCAGAAAACGTTACATCAGGGTCACCGCTGGGCTCAAAAAAGCTCATAAGTGCCCACAATGCGGATTTACAAGGGTTAGGCGCCAAAGCGTTGGTGTCTGGAAATGCCGAAAATGCAGCTACACGTTTGCAGGCGGAGCCTACGTACCCGAAACAAAACTTGGAGTCGTGGCTAAACGCGCGGCTAAAGGCACGATCGCAGGGGAAACCGCTGCGCCGGTAGCAGCAGAAGAAACCGATTAAACCCTTTTTACTTTCCTTTTTCATTTTTTATCACTCAAACCAGTAATGCATTTTAAAAGGGAAACCGCCCATTTCAGTACAGAGTAGACTTGGAATGACGGCTAATGCAACTGTCCGCTTGCGGTGCTCTTCAGAAAAACAGTTGACCACGCTTCTTGATACTTTGTCGCCAGAGGTCGAAAAGCCGGTTGGCACACGGGCTAATGCTGTTTTGGAGAGAGAAGACAGCTTCCTGGTTCTGAAGGTGGAGGCGAAAGACACGGTTGCCCTGCGCGCCGCGTTGAACGCTTACCTTAGGTGGATCAGCTCTACGGTGAACGTGCTGGAAGTCGTCGAACATGCCTCGTAGGGAGGCTGATAACCCCCTACCTCTATCCTTTTGCGCTATTGATTGGTGATTGGTTATTGGGCTGCAAATACATATTTTTGCTTGTTTTTGAGTTGCTTCGACCGCTATCGCGCGCTTAAACGCGGAAAAAGCTCCATCTTTACTTAGGGTTAGCTTTGGTTACTGTGTGGAGCGTTTTTTCGGCAGTGGAGACGCAGAAGAGCAAATCGTCGATGGTGGCTATGAACGTGGAGAGTTTTCCTTCAGCCTTAATCTCTGTTAGCACTTGGCTGCCTTTGCTTACGGTTTTGATGGACAATCCTTTGGGCGTTTTGAAGTTGTCTGGGGAAACCGCGTTGGCAACGGCATTAGCGGTTTTCGTGTTGCTGTATTCAAGCGTTATCGTCGCTTCCAATTTTCTCGCCCTTCAACTGTTTTTCCACCAACTCGTTAACGGTGTTTACAAAGTTTTCAACCTGATCTATGGGCACTTGGGCGCCTGCGGCTACGTTGTGTCCTCCGCCTTTTCCGCCGTACTTCTCTGACGCAACGTGCATTACTTCGCCGAGGTTGACGCCTCTTCTGAGCGCTGTGTCGGTGGTTCTGGCGGAAAACTTGGCAGCATTCTCCTCTTCGATATTCGCGAAGGCTATGAGTGGCTTTTCAGGGTTCTCAAGTCCAGATACCAGTATGGACGAGATGGTGCCGATGATCTTCTCGTTTATGAACGTTTCACCGAAAACCACGTAGATGTACTCAAGCTCCTTCATACGCTCGGGTTTCTCCATAACCCAGCCGAGATATTTGCTGATGCTTCGCCTGTAATCCTCCAAAACGCGATTTGCCTCTTCTAGGGCTGAGGCTCTGTCGCCCATGCATAAGGCTATTCCGAGGCTGGGTCTATCCAAGCGTCCTGTGGAGTTCAGCATCACGGCAAATTCGCGGGCGTCCCTAAGCGGAGTCCACGGCTCCTCGCGGTTTAAAACGTAAACATTGCCTATGAGGTTCTCCACTTCAGCGTGCAAGCCCCTTGAAATCAAGTGGTCTGCAAGCGCTGACGACAGTTTTTTCTTTTCGTCTTCCGACAGGTCTCTGAGAGCCCGCCACCGCTCATCCTGTTTTGGTTTAATATCAAGGCTCGCCAGAAACGCCAGGCTCTTGTCCTCTTCTCCACTTATGCCTGGGATGAACGGGCTGGTCGTGGCTGCAAGCGCTCTGTGAATCGGCCGTGTTTCTCTGCCGAAAAACGTTAAATCCTTCTCCACGGTAACCAGTTTCGCATCTACCGCGTCCTTGACTATTAATACGTTTAAGCCGCAGAGCTTTCTTTCTTCGTTCTTGTCTTGCAAGTCTCCGAGAGCCCCAACAAGCGCTATTGGCGCCAAATCCACGTTCTCCGCGCTCATGGCTCTAGCCACAAAGTACGCCACTCCGGATCCGCTGACGTCAGTGGCACCTGCGATGCCATGCAAGTGCGGGTTTACATGAACGAAATTCGCGTTTTCCACCTCTGCTGCTATCTGATGGTGATCAAGAATGGCGACTTTGACGTCTGGAATCTTCTCGTTAAGCAGTTCGAGGTAGCCGCTTCCGAAATCCGTTAGCACAACCAGCTGCGGCTTTTGCGCCACGATTTCGCCTATGATTTTCTCGTCAACCCACTGCGTCACCCTCACCCTCAACCGCGCGTCAAACCTGAATAAGGCTTTTCCTATTATCCCTGCGGCGGCAACACCATCTGCGTCTAGATGTGAGAACACTTGGATCAACCCGTCTTTTTCCGCAGTTGCCACTATAACTTTCGCGGCTTCTGCGGCTGAAGCTAAAAACCGTTCGGTGGGTGTTTGTTCTGTAGCCATGGCGATTCACTCCTTGCCTAAGGGAGCATTCAGATTTAAAGCTGGCGCTACCCCTCGCAAGGAAACTGGAAAAAATGTTTTTGGCGCGTCACTGGGGCTATGTTATAGATGCTACTTTTGCCTTGTACTTCCAGTTCTGGGGCAGAACGCCTTTCCGCTTGTAATACCTTGAAAGCTTGTGAATTCTCGCTTCGATAAACTGCATAGCACGTTTGTTGTGCAGGTCCTTCGCGTTCTTGTCCATGTGAACCGCCAGACCCTGCGCCTTCTTGATCAAATTCGATAGGTCCTCGGGCATAGACGGAGCCATTCCCGCCGCTTTGAGTATGCCGCTTATGCTCTTGCCCGTAATGGGCTTTACCAGAGGAATCGCATATTGATCCCTGAGAATTGTGCCGATCTGGCTGAGGGAGTGCCCGTCTTTCGCCAGTTTGATAACGAAGGCTTCTACTTCTTCAGGTTGATATCTGCACCAGCTTGGCTGGCGCCTGCTGACAGGTCTTGTTGAATGTGATCGTCCTTTTTCCTTTTTCGGCATCTACACACCTTAAGCACTATGACCCACGGAACACGAATATTTAAAACTAGTGGCAAGATAAAAAGGAATTAAAGATGGATTGCAAATTTGCATTCCGAAGCACCAGAGATTGCGCTTTCTATAATTGTAACCTTCACTGGTTTTTCCGATGTTGCTTCCCAATATTTTTGGACGAACCCCTCAGCGCAATGACAGTAAGTCTTTGACATGGTAACATCTGTTGGCAGTGCTCTTACTAAACCACAGTAACATCGCATTGGATGAGTGAATGTTTGCGGAGTGTAGATGTGAAATAATTGGTTGCCTTCTCGCGTGATTTTGGTTCCTCTTTGCGGCGTTTCCTGCTCTGCCTTAAGGAAATCTTCGAATAATTTGAATTTTTTGCGTCTCTCTATAGCTTTTTGGATTACGCGCTTGTTTATTTCTGCACAATTCTTACCGCAACTGTTCATGATTTGAATGCGCGCTTTCTCGTCAACTAGGGAATCTAAACGTTCCATCGCACCTTTAGTCCACAAGGCAGTTTTCTTTTTGTCTGTTTTTTCTGTTATGTTTCCGCTTCCTTCCATTACTTTCTTGCTTACTTCTTTCCCAGCGTGTTGCTCAATGTTTTTCTCTATTGGAATTAGCATTTTATATTTCATGATTGGCGCCTCTGTTTTCATTGTTTTTCAGTGAATAAATACTTTGTAGAATTGCTAGTGTCAACTGTGAAGGTTGTGCCTTGAAATCAAATGAATGTTGTGTGTATGAAGAATGCAATGACGAAAAAAAGAAACTGATGACAAAGATACTGGCGTTAGATTGTTTTTTCAAAAAATAGGCAATTCAAATTCAAAATATTTGGGATTTATTCGGTGTGTTCTAAGGTAATCCTCAAGGATTTTATTTTGGAGAATGCTCTCATTCGTTACTTTTCCGACGAATAATTTGCCAAGTCTAAATTCATAGATTTTAATTAATTCAAGTGTAAGAATGGACAATCGCATGCTGTCTAATGAGCATATGTAATCGCCAAAATGAAGTGTACATTTTTCACGTGTCTCATTAAAAATATCTTCAGTAAAACTCTCATTCATTAGAATAACATTGCCATAGTTCATAAATCCCTTTTTCATGATTGTTCTTTTTGTTTCTGGAATTCCTTCTTTAGTATCTTTTTTCGTTTCATTGTTTCTACAGCAAACAAATTTAGGTAGAGCGTCTCGTTCCAGTCTATCTCTTGAACAGATTTCCAATTGTTTAGATTTAGCATATTTAGCTGAGTATGAATTCGCCATTCGTCGTTAGTCAGAAGTAGCCAACGTATGCTCGGTTCTTTAATAGAAGAAATTACAGCATCACGATTTATGTATCCTCTTCTAATCAACTCGTTTCCAACGAAATCCTATAAGTCGTTTGGAATACGCACAAATTTCGGCATGTTCTCCTAATCAAGCATTTAGCTTGTTTGGGGTAACTTAAGGATTTCCAACTAAGCAAAAGTGTTATAGCTGAACCAAAAGACTGATTTTAGACTTTTACTCATTTATGGTTGCGAATCTCAATGGAGAATAGCCTATATTCTGAATGGGTTTCGGCTGGAAAATTCGTTAAGACTATTGTATGGTTTGTCTCTTTGCTTGCTTTAATTGTGGTGGTGATATCCGTTTGGGTTAGCATTTCTACCAATAATCCTTTCTTCTCAGTCATTATTGCGTTGCCTCTGACTTTTGTGTTGGTATTTTATGGGAACTATAGAGGTATTCGGATAAGAGTAACTTCAAAGCAGATTGTAATCCGTTACGGTTTTTTTAATCGCAAACGCATTCAGATGTCGGATATTATTTCATGTGAACCGACTACAGCGAATTTTGGCAAGTATTTTGGCGTTGGCATAAGATATGGGACTGACGGTTCTTGGGCGTATTCAACGTCTTTTGGCAATGCGGTAAGAATCCTTCAGTTGAGAGGAAGACCTTTTGTTTTTTCTTCAAAAAATCCAAAGGAGATTTGCAGTTTAATTAGTCAGATAAAGCAAAACGAAGAAGAGAGCTAAAAGAGTTAGAAAAGCAACTGTCAATAATGAATAGAACTATCTTCTACATTGATTTTTAAGCAACTTTTGCCTTTTTGCTGAAATTGGTGAGAGACATGGAAAAAATCAAACTCCGTGTCTCTGGATTAAACTACTTAAAACTAGTGGGTTCAGGATTGAAATTTGGTTCTCACCAACTTGATTTACTCTATGCTGATAGGTTTAAGGACTGTACGCTCGATTCAGCGATAGCAAGGAACGGTGGCAGAAGGGAAGGAAGGAATACATTCGGTGTCGAAATTGAGTGTGCATATAACCTTAGTGCGTTGTAAACTCAGACTCTTCAAAGGAATGAGTGTAGTCCTAATATTAAAAAGGAACTTGACGCCGTAATGGTGGAGAGAACACATGAAGACAGTGATACCCATTTTGTGGCTTTCCAAGTGTTGTCGTAATAGAGCACAAGGCTCGCTGAGACGACTACAAAAGCAGCAGTGTCAAAGTCTCTTTTGGGTTCGAACACCAGTAGCTTTCCCAAGCCATCTAAGCCCAAACAATGCCGGTCACCAAACCGAGTAGCGTTAATATCTATGCTGCGAGCCCGAACAACCGCGTTGTCTTTTTTTTGGTTGCGAGCGAAGAACAGAGATGCTGTGAAAAGGAAAATTAAGACGTATCCCGCGATTGCCAGGGGCGGATGTAAACAAAGCATAGTTGAGTTTAGCTAGTGACTGCTCATTTTCCGTTCACTTAAGACTTTGCTAGTGCCTGCTTTTGTTTCCTCCACTTTAGAAGAATCAGTGCAGACACAACGGTGAAAAGCAGTGCGACAGGGATGATGATCATTATTAATGGAGGTGTCCAAGCCTCGTTGACCTCAACGTTTCTTATCATTAAGGCGCTTTGGGTTGGATTTCCCGAATCGTTAACGAAAGCACGAAGGTAAATTGTTGCAGTAGCGTTCGGTGTCTCCCATGTCAGCGATCCATTGTCAGCTATGTGCCCCGCGATGGTCGTCCAAGACCTGTTGATGCTTGATACACTATAATCCAGAGTTACGGTCAGCGGTTCCGTGCCGCCGCTCGTGTACCATTTTATCGTATAAACTGTTCCAGCTGCCCATCGTTCACCACTAGTTGGAGACATCAGCCCGATTGAAAGCGGAGTGACGGCTAAAGAAGAAGGTGTTACCTCAGGGTTTGGTGTGGGCGTGGTGGTTGGTACCTGTGAAGGTGCGGGTGTGGGCGAAGTTGGACTCATTCGAAAACTAAACTCCGCTCTCTTAGCACCTTTAGCATTTTATCTGAACTAAGAAAAAACAATGCTTATTCTCTTTTCTGAAAAGTGAACGCTAATTGGGAAGCCTTCTGCGTCGACGTACGATACCGAGCAAAAAGTTTGCTCTTGGAACCTTTTTCATGTAAGCTTTGTAGGCTTCTCCAAACCTCTCCACGCAGGATTTATCTTCTCTGAATAAATCGATGTACGTCAATGGGATGATGGGAACCCCCAGTAGAATAACAATCCAGTGCTGAAAAAGCGCCATGCCTGAAAACGCCCACATCATGAAAGTTACATACTGCGGATGACGAACAACAGAGTATATTCCAGTGTCAACAAGTTTAGTGGTGTGAACGTAACTTTGCCCCTTTTTCACTCCACCTTTCTTCCGCAACTCAAACACTGGAAGCGAACCCAAGATTATACCTGAAGAAACATAAAGTCCCACTCCAGCATACGCCAATATTTCAATTTGCGAAACCTCAGACAGCAAATAAACACCAACAACAATTTGCGAGACAAAAAGAACACTTGAAATGGTTCCTGGCACATGATCCTTCCAAGAAAACGTTCTCTCAGGCATTTCATTCATTTATCACGTCAACCTTATTAGTTGTCAAGTTCAGCGTACGCCCGGAAGCCATTTGGCAACCCGCTTTTGATAAGCAATGTACGGTTCTCCTAAAATCTCAATCAGGCTTTTTTCCTCGTAAGCTGCCATTCTATCGTAGAAGACAAAAAACGCAATCCAGATTCCGATTGAAACAAGCGAGACGCTGATAAATATGAAAGCTAAACAAAAGAGCAGGGTTCCGAGGTACATCGGATGCCTGACCCAAGCATACACGCCCGAATCAACAAGCTGCAGCGGGTCCTGAACTTGTTCTAAAACCGCTTTATGCGATTTCGATATGAGATAAAAGCTGAGAACTAAAGACAGTATTGTTCCTATCAGAAGCGCTGGAAAAATTAATGCTTGAAAAATGACCGTTGAATAACCAAACATGAAGAAGTCCAAAGAATCAATCCCCCACACAACAAAGAACAAGATCACCATGAGAAGCTGAACCCTGTCGCACAGTGGATGTTCAGAACCCAAACCATGCCTCATTCTTGAAATCTCCAAACGCGCGCAGTTTGTAATTATTAACTCACATAACAAGCGCTTTCAGAATCGCATAGCAGCTAATCCATATTAATAAGTTGTGTTTATAAAATAAACTCAACAACCGATAGCTACGACACGAACTCCTAAATCGCCTGCTATACTACGCGCTAACTCACTTTGCACAGTTATCCTTGGAAAAAACCTTATTCAACAAGCATTTCAGTTTTGGAAAATCGTCAACGCTTCTTGTACCATTCAGCGAATTTGCTGATAGCATTTGCACGATGAGAAAAACTGTTCTTCTCCTCAAGAGTCATTTGGGCAAACGTCTTCATGTTTCCCGAAGGCCTGAAGATGGGGTCAAACCCGAAACCTGATTTGCCGCTTCCACTACGTTCATTCACGATTATCTCACCTTGGGCTTTCCCTTCAAAAACCACAGGCGCTTCCGTATTGCTGTCACAGTACGCAATGGCTGACCTGAACACTGCATTCCTCGTCTCCAAGCCCTTCATAAGCTCCAGCACCCCCTTGTTGCCTACGGTCTTGTACACGTAAGCCGCGTAAGGACCCGGAAAACCGTTCAGCGCTTCTATGAAAAGCCCCGCGTCTTCTACGATTACGGGCAGGTGGCACCGATTGAACGCTTCTTGGGCGCTTGCCTGCGCGATTTCCACGAGGCTGTCGCTTTGCAACTCCCCGCCCTTCACCTTGAGCATGCCCACGGCGATGCCCAGCTTTGCAAGCAGGTTACGGGCTTCATCAAACTTGTGAAAGTTACCAGTGGCGAAAAAAACGACTCTGCCTTTCAACGAGAATTTTGCGTTACGCCTGTTTCCGCTCATCTACGTATCGACCTCTCCGCTCTATTTCACGAATTTTCCCAAAAACCTTTCCAGCGTCTCTCGCGCCCAAAACCATGGCGTAACCCTCTTGCACGTGCTTGAAGCATTCACCCGCCATATCGTAATGCGTGCTCTGCAAAGCGCGTTTCATCAAGTGCAAATCCACCCCTCTTGCCTCCAGTTCCTTGTTTTTTTCACCTAATCCAAAATCAACCAGAAAAATCTTGCCCTCAGCATTTAGAATCATGTTGGATGTGGTTAAGTCGCCATGAATCAGGCCGTGCTTATGCAGTCGCCCAATTAATTCACCAATTTTCACGCATAAAGCTTGTCTCTTTTCCGATGCCAAGTTGCCCAACAGCTGCTTCACCTGCTTACCCTCCACAAACTCCATCGTAATCGCAGCGTCTTTCATGTCTACTAGGAAAATCTTGGGCGTCGGTACCCCAGCTTTTTTCGCTTCGTTCATAAGCTGAGGCTCATGAACCGTCCTGTAACTGCGGATTTTCTTGTCCAACTCGGCGGGACGATAGTTTTTTGGGAGACGCGCTTTGATTATGGCTCTGCGTCCGTGCCAATCTGCCAGAAAGAGGCTGGCTTCCGCGCCCTTCTTAAGCAGCGTTTGCGAATTTACTTTATCCATGGTACATCCACCTTTTCTAAGCGCCATCGTAGTTTTACGAAACTCTTAGGCACAGGCGTTGTCACGCCGTGCGTGTAGGCTAAAATTCCTGTCCAGGCGATCATGGCGCCGTTGTCTGTAGCGAACTGGAGCGGCACCACATTGAACTTGGTGTTGTGCTCCTTCGCGATGATGTCGAGCATGGCTTGCAGGCGCTTGTTGGCCGCAACGCCCCCTGTCAGCAGAACCTCTTTTTTATCGGTGTGTGCCAAAGCTCGTTCAGTGACCTCTGTGACCATGGAAAACGCGTGTTCCTGAAGGCTATAGCATAGGTCTTCGAGTCTGCTTTCTCTTTTCTGGAGCAGGGAGGTTGCAGCCGTCAGCAGTCCGCTTAGTGATATGTCCATGCCCTTAACCACGTACGGCAGCGGAATCAGCTTTTTGCCGTCAGCCGCTAATCTTTCCAGCGCAGCACCGAGCGGCACACCCTGCCTGTGCTTAAGTCCCGCTTCCCTTGCGAAAACATCTAGACAGTTGCCAAGCGCCATGTCTAAAGTTTCGCCGAAGACTCTGTAGCGTCCCGAATCGAAGGCGGAGACGATGGTGTTGCCGCCGGAAACGTAAAGCGTTACTGGGTCTACTGCGCCTGTGGTGAGTTTTCCGATTTCGATGTGGGCTACGGAGTGGTTCACTCCTACAAGCGGGATGTCGAGGTATGATGCTAAGGCTCGGGCTACGGTTGCGCCTGTGCGCAGGCATGGCCCTAACCCCGGACCTTGGGCGAAGGCAATTAGCGTTAGGTCTCGAGGGTTTACCTTTGCTTTTGTGAACGCCACATTTAGGACTTTGTCAGCTGCTTCGGCGTGGTGTCTTGCGGCTTCGCGTGGATGTATTCCGCCTTCTTCTGGAATGTAGCTGCTGGAGGCGTTGGCTAATATTTCGCCGTCAAAAGTGGCTATTCCGACGCCGAAGTCGTCTGCGGTGGATTCTACGCCTAAACAAAGCGTTTCAGCCGTTGGTTTCATCTTTAATCTTCCATGCGTTTTTCCAAGTTTTTAGGGATACATATTTTTATCTGGAACCAACCCATATATTTAATGTAACATGCGGAACTGATAGTATGCCGAAACGCAACGATCTGGAACAGAAAGCCCTTCATTTCGTGATTAACACTGGTAACACGGGAGTGCTGCAGTCGAAGCTGTGGCGGAAACTGGACGCGAGCAGCAGAGAAGGTTCCAGAGTAGCTATCAAGCTTGAAGAGAAGGGGCTGATTCGCAGAGAAAAAGAACTACAGGGTGGAAGGTGGACTTACAGGCTTTTCCCTAAACGGCTTCCCGCGTCTATAGAATCCATCGCTGACTGTCCATGTTTGCTGTGTAAAGACAACGCCAGATGCGACCCTACAACCACGATTTCACCAAAAAACTGTGCGAAACTCACCGAGTGGATTATATCTTTAGGAGAAGAGGATTCAGAAGCCTTAGGTGACGATTCTTTTGCCCAAAGCCTGGATCCAGAATAGAAAGCGAGACTACTATTATCAAAAAGCGAAAGCTGAAAATTACCGTTCACGCGCCACGTACAAGCTTTCTCAAACCGCAAAGAAATACCATTTCATACGCCGCGGCGACGTTGTGGTTGACTTGGGCGCAGCTCCGGGCGGTTGGATTCAAGCTGCTAGAAAAATCGTGGGCAAGACGGGTTTCGTTTTAGGCGTGGATTTAAAGCCCATTGAGCCTTTTTCTCAGCAGTACGTGAGAACGATTGTGGCTGATTTCACTGAGCCTCAAACCCTGCAGCAGATTCTTGATTTCCTGCCGAGAAAAGCCGACGTTGTGCTTTCAGACGCATCGCCGAACATCTCGGGCATATGGGAAGTTGACAACGCACGACAGATAGACTTGGCTGCTAAAGCGTTAAAAATTGCCGTCAATGTTCTACGGCCAAGAGGCAACTTTTTTGTGAAGTTGTTTGAAGGCGACATGCTGTCTGAGTTTGTGAAGAAAGTTGAGAAGATCTTCGGCGTAGTCAAAGTTGTGAAGCCGAAGGCAAGCCGCGCTAAGAGTTCGGAGATCTATCTTTTGGCGATGGTCCTGAAGGCTGATGCCCTCGTAGAAGAGTAAAGCCTATTTTGTCGTTGCCCAACTATGGTTGGTGAATGGCTTGAGAATTGTGTCGGCGGACTCGTCAGCGGCGATTTTAGACGAGGATTTTACTCCATTGTACCTTGTTGCCTCGGCTTCGGTGCTTGTTGAGGCTCCTTTCAGGGAGGCGCATGCGCGTTTGGCTAAGCCGATTTTTAAGGAGCTGGCAGACGGATACGAGGTGATAGTGGGTGAGGCTGAGCTTTGCCGTGACCTGCTTGGCAGTGTGAAAGCGGATGTTGTACATTTGGACATGTCTTTAGGCGCGGTTCCCGTGGAAGAGTTGTCTCCTGTTCAGCTTTCAAACATGAGGGTTTCAGCTAAGGCGCGGCAACATCTTTTGCGGTTGTTGCCTCGGCTGCGGAAAATCGCGGGTGATATTAAGCGGGCGTATGGGCTTGATATGCTGGCTATCGGTAAAGAGAGCGTTCCAGTCAGGGTGGCGGAGTTAACGGCTGGCTCCGAGGCTATACTGTTTGCTTGCGAGCGGGCTTTGGAGGATAAGGAAGAATTGCTGCTGGGTTTGCCTTCTAGGTGCCAGCCCATAATTGCTGATGGAAAAGTTTACCTGTACTCGCTTATGGCGGCGGAGCATGACTTAAAAGGTTACGCTGAAGACTCAAACAGCGTTTTAGGCAAAGTTAATATGGTGGAAACCCTGAATCCATCTGCCAGAGGTTTCCGCGCTTTGCAAATAAAGCCTAAGTCGTGAACTGGTGCCTTTGTTAAACGTGATTGAAGTTGAATGAGACTGACTATGGGGAGCAAGAAAAAGTAAGGACTGTGCCAGTCCTTGACGCCTTTCTGGTGATAGTGGTTGCTTTTTTTCTAGTCTTGTTTTTGGGGGCGTTCCTTTACATTGTGGTGGGTGAGGGTCCAGCTCTGGTTCTTTCCGAGTTGATTATACTCTTCGTCCCGCTCGGATACCTGCTGTTTAAGCATGTTGATATCAAGAGTTACGTCGGATTAGATTTTAACCCAAAGCTGGTGTTACTGGGGTTGGCGTCCGGCGCGTTGCTGCTCTTTGTGGATGTTATTGTTTCTGCGGTGCTCACCTACCTTTTCGGAGTCAGCGAAGCCGTTGAGCAATCGAACACTTTGATAACTGACCTTAGCTCCACCACTTGGGGACTTATCACAGTGGCTATGGCGTTGGGTCTGGCTGGGGTTTGTGAAGAATTTGCTTTCAGGGGCTTCCTCCAGAGCACGTTGACACGCAGGTACTCTTTCATCCCAGCGCTTGTCA
>SMTZ1_10007128_pt1 | contig 22823 bp, 14 predicted proteins | sample DeeMarSWOR136_30_FD_25667 | JGI IMG/M metagenome (IMG submission 25667) | reverse complement strand
CTGGAGGATTTCTCCGGTTTCGAGCCTTATCTTTCGAAGTCTTGAGAGGCCGTAGCGTCCAGTGCTTTCATACAAGTATCCGCTTTCAAAAACTAATCCCTGAGTGAAAGAGCCGGGTGGATGAGGATACTTGGCGACGATTCTGTAGGGGATATCCTGAGGAAGATTTTCGGGAATAATCGCAGGACTTGAAATACACGATAATAGAAGAAGGAGAAGGCAAAAGCAAAAAATGGATATTCTCATTTCAGCGCCAAAATAATTATCTATCTTGTTATATGATAACAAGTTAGGGTGACCTTGTTAAGTGATTTTTGTGTTTAATAAGGAGAATATGGGATAAAAGTACCTTGCCTTATGATCTGTGCGGATATGGATAATTCAATTTACCAAAAACGAAAGCAAATTGTTTTGCTTCGATTCCATCCTTTCCCTATAATATATGCCACATAAAGGTGAACGATGGATAATAACCCCATAACAAAAAAAAATTCTTCTCATCATAAAACCAAATTCCCAACGTTCGTGAAACTCTGGAACAACATCGGAATACCAGAGAAATTCAAACAAATTAAAAAAGGCGGAATAAAAGCCATCCCCTCCCACTGGTGGATCGTTCTTGTCTTTTGTGCGGTGGTCGGTATTGCGTTTCCCCTGACAGGCCAGTTGACCAGTCCTCTGCACATCCTCACACATGAATTCACCCAGCTGTACGCCTTAGTGACCGGCATTGTGCTTTTCTTTTTGGCCCGGTGGGCAGTAAAAAAAGTGGTCAAGAAGTCCCGAGGCCTACCGCCCGTCGATCATATGCGCAGAACATTGCCGGTGTTGCTGACTGGAACCATGGTCATGGGCCTGCTCACAATGGGAGTGATGTACATTGCCAACGTTGTTTCCTGGGATTGCTTATTCCACAGAGGAGTCCCCTTCTTCTGGGTCACCTGGCTCCCGGTGGCGGCCTGGGCTGGAGTCGGAGGTATTCTGGTCGGCATGCGCGGCTGGGGCTGGCTCAAGTCTACGGGGCTGGTTGTGCTGATCATTATATTGTCTTTTACCCAAGACCTTCTGCAGTTCATTAAAGGTGCGCGCGGTGTTGATTTCATTGTCGGTGATCCTCTGGCGTTTGACCAACGTGTCGGGATGGCTATTCCGGAGATTCATTTCTATCAACGCATGTTCATAGTTCTTCTCGCTTACTGCCTCTGGTATCTTGGATTGTGGCGGTTCGGCCGAAAATGGTCAACTGGAGGTTCAGGATACCAGAAAGAACTGCAGCATTTCCGTCGCAAGGCCCTTCTCAGCAGCGCCCTTGTTCTAGCATCAGCTATATTTTTAGGCAGTTACATCGGATTAGGCTGGGGACGTGCTGCCCTTCACAGCGAACTCCCAGAAATCCACAGAACAGAACACTTCAAGTTTTTCTATGCTCCGGGAGGATATGCAGAGGACAGCATCAGGGCCATCGCCAGCGATGCTGAATGGTACTGGCATCGTTTATCCGCTCACTGGAACACATCCCCCAAGAAACCTGTGGATGTCTACCTTTTTGATGACTACAACCATTTGAAACGTTTAACAGGAATAGGGTCAGCTCATGCCTCGATCAATATGATCTGTATCGTCTATTCCACCGCGGTTTAACCGCGGAATCGTGGAAGGACTGGCCCAGGCTTACCAAGACGAGCTGGTCTGGCTGCCCGAAGCGCACAGGCATCATGCAGGTGCATTGAAATCAGGCAAGCTCCCGTCAGCTGCTGACTTCATGTCACTGTTTGGGTTTTGGAAGGTAGAAGAAATGATTGCCTATGATTCGGCTGCATCGTTTATCGGCTTCCTGATTTACACCTATGGAATGGACAAATTCAAGGAATTCCAGAAAAGTCCGGATTATGAGCGCGTGTTCGGAAAAGATATCTTTCAGTTGGATATCGAGTGGAAACAATTTCTCGAGAATGTGGAAGTGGATGTCGAGACCAGAGTGCGTGCGGGTAATTACTTCGATGCCGCGTATTGGGGAGCCTACAGCAAAGAATGCTGCCCCAAATTGGGAGAGCGGAATCCTGATATAGAAAAGAGAGCCAGGCGGCTCTGGATTCGAAGGCACTACGATAAAGCCTACGACCTCTATAAAAGCATGTATGAGACAAGGAATGAGGTTCGATGGGGCTATCAGGTAGCTCTGTGTTTGCAAAAAATGGATCAGCATGAGAAAGCCCTGGCACTGCTGCATGATCTGGCCAACAGGGAGAACCTTGCAGAATTTGAACTCATTAAAATCCTGAAAGCGCGCGCCTCCATCCTGATGGAACTGCAGGACTGGCAGGCACTCTATACCACATTTGAAGAACTCGCTTCCTTTGAGGACGGAGAGCCGAGTGAAGACCAGCAGATTGTGGAGTCACTGCTCTGCCAACCTGAACTTCGCGCGGCTGTTTCAGAAGCCTTATCCACAGAAGACACTGTAGAAAGGCAGCGCCTGTTAGAGAACCTGGCCAAAGCTCATCCTGAAATCTATGAGGTGCAGTATCTCTATGTGACTCGAGCGTTTACTTCTATATATGTGCGGAGAGGCGGAGTGCCCATTCCACATGGACAGGAAGCTCAGATCCACAGTCTCCTGAAGCATATTGAAAAAGTACCCAAGGCCGTAGACATGTATATCGATAGACTGTTGAATGTTGCGGAGGCAGCCATCCAAGCACGCAATTTTACTCTTGCTGAATCCATCGAGGACATCCTTCTGCGTCACAGCCGTGATCCTGTCCACAGATTTCGAGCAGAAAAGCTGAAGGAACAGACAGATTTCGAACGTGAGTATGCGATGTCTCATGGCGAAATAACAAAAAATCAGTGACAATCTCGATCGATGTGAATACGTAGCGCAGGCGCATTCAGGATCACTCATAACAGTTGGGGCAGAGCGCTGAATCTCATTGAATAGGAATCTTTATTTGTGAAAAAGGAGCTTGTTTTCTATTATCATCAGTACCTTTTGATAAAAAAAAATAATTATTTTATAATTCGATAAAACAAAAAGAGAGGGACCTTAACTGAAGTTTGAGAATCTTTTTATTCAGGGGGAATAAACTAATCAACAAACAAAGAATATTGTCTTAAAAAAATCATCTAACATCGATTAAATAGTCAAGGATTAACATATGGGGGGTCAAATGAATTCACTATTTACAGTTCCTATGAATTACTTGGGGGGCAACTACGCTATCTTTTATTTATTTGCATTCCTGGTGGGCAGCCTTATCGTCCTTTACGAAGGTTACCGCCGAAAATGGCCCCTGGTCTCCTGTTTCATTTTGATGGCGTGGTGCTCTATTTGGGCTATTATTGGGTCAAAGTTAATAGTTATTCCTCTTGAAGAATGGAAGGCGGCTCTGAATCAGGGAAACCTGCCTGTGACTGCAGAAAAATCATTCCTGGGGGGTGTACTCGGCGGATTATTAGGAGTATTTTTGGCTCAGCGACTGTTGAGGTTTCGATATCCAGTTTCAGATGCATTCGCCTTTGCTCTTCCCATTGGACTTGCCATTGGCCGTATTGGATGCTTACTCGGAGGCTGTTGTTTCGGCATTCCCACAAATCTTCCTTGGGCTATAACCTATCCGGTAAACTCACATGCTTACAATACTCATTTAGCCAAAGGGCTCATCGGTCCTGATGCATCCACTTCACTTCCTATCCATCCCACGCAGCTCTATGAAATCGTGTTTCTACTCGCGACTGTGGCAATCCTGTTAATATCTCGAAAGCGATTAAAAAGGTCAGGAAGCTTGTTTTATCTATTTATTGTTTTATACAGCAGTCTTCGATTCTTAGAAGAGTTTGTAAGGGAAGGAGGTTCGGCTGCATCAGGACTGAAACCTGAACAGTGGGGACTCCTCCTGGTCTTTTTGTCTGTTTCGATATTATTAATCAGGAGAGAACGGCATCTGCACGTAAAGCCTAAGCCAATAAAGTCTACCCCGAAAAAATTACACAGAAATACAATTGCCACAGTGGCTGTTGCACCATTTCTATTCATCAGCAGGGACTGGTTTACTCCACTCGAGATGATAACTTTGATGATTCTGGCTCTACCCGCTTTTATCGGCCTAACAATTCAAATCAGTCGCTGTCTTTCTAAAAAATATCTGCGCTGGGCCGAAATCACAATATTAGTGACCTCAATTTTATTCATAAATACAAATTTTGATACTAGTACTCCAAATAACGAGTCAAAGACAGGCTCATTTAACCTAAGCTTAGCGGGTATGCTTGGAGAATATGTGGAAACCTGTGGTGGTTCGCACTATTATGAAGTACTCGGGGCAGGAATATCGCATACCAGGGAACTCAGCCAATTTAATAGACTTAAACTCGGGATAAGGGGATATCTCGGTAGCGACCGCAACAGAGGATCATATCATATTCTCGGGATCAATCCCTATCTCCAAACCGACCTTCACTGGATTGGCTTTGGGATTGGAGGACATTTCGGAGAACTTTACTTTGACGGAGAGCCAGCAAATTCATTCCTGCAAGCTTCTGTGCGAATCGGTCCATACGATAAATTTTTTGTAGAAGCAAGATTTGGTGACCATTATCCAGGGAGCATTCCAGCTCCTGCATTAAAGCTCGGAATTGGATTCGGATTTAAAAACGGGGGGTCCTTCCGGTTGGGTATATCGGATGCAGGATACTACATAAATCCCCACATTCCTCTCAAAAGTGGAGCGGCAATAAGTCCTTTCATTGCATTCGGAGACGAAAACACCTATCAGTTTGGGCTCACATTAAAGTTTCGCCTAGGTAAACAATAATTGGCTTCAAAATGAATCTCAAAAAATATTATCAAGTGAATAATTCAATTCATTTTAGAGTCTTAATACCCATCATTCTATTCATATTCACATAATATGAGTCTCATTTGTAAACTTTTCTATTGTTAATTTCGTATACTAACTAAAAGGACTTCTCTACAGGTAAAATGGCATATTTATACCAAAGAATAAAAAGGAGGAGCCGAAAAAATAAGGAGGTACACATGAAAGCAGTCAAAACCTTTAAAATCCTATTCATCGCCACTCTGCTGTTAATCCCGAGTTTGACTTTTGCCAAATCTCAAGTCAAGGCTAGCCAGATCATCGACCAGATCAATGCAGGAAAAACTGTCCAGTACAAAGATGCGGAAATAGTGGGTGACCTGGACTTCACTTCCATCAAAGATGTGACTCTGGATGAAAAATCCAAGAAAAACAGAATTTGGAGTAAAGGTTCCACTTTAACCTACTGGTGCCATGTGAGGTCCCCTGTATCATTTATCAACTGTGTTTTCAAAGGGGATGTGCTCGCTTATGTCCATGATGACGATGAAAATGAAACGTACAACGCCATTTTCTATGAGGACGTGGATTTTCAGGGATGCGATTTCCAGGACAAATCTGCGTTCAAGTATGTAGAATTTAGGAGTGACGCTAGCTTCAAGAACACACAGTATCATAAAGAAGCTCTATTCAAGTACACCAAATTCTCATCAGATGTCAGCTTTTCAGGTTCGAGTTTCTATGGGGATGCCAATTTCAAGTACACGAAGTTCCCTGAACCCGTCTATTTTGACAAAACTACTTTCCAGCGGTACGCAAATTTCAAATACGCAAAATTCCCTGAAGGGGTTACTTTCGAGAACACTCAATTCAAGGGAGATGCCGATTTCAAATACACGAAGTTTTACGAACCCGTAAACTTCGATGGCGTAGTTTTCGGCGACGATGTGGATTTCAAATACACAAAGATTGAAGGTAAATCGTTCACAACCTATCTGATAAAGAAAAAACTGAAATAAATAAGACTCAAATTCTAGAAGAACTCTCTCCTTACAGATTCTCTTTCAAATACCTTGTCAGGAGCTCATACAGGTGGCGGGTGGTGTTTTCTCCCTCGAATATCCCATGCGAACGATTCGGATAAGACATCATCGTGAAATGCTTGTTATGCCTGATCAGCTCATTCACCAGGGATTCGAAGTTCTGGTAATGGACATTGTCATCCCCTGTTCCGTGAACAATTAGAAGGTTTCCCTTCAACTGATGGGCAAAAGTGATGGGTGAACCGTTCTTGAAGCCTTCCTCATTATCCTCCGGAAGGCCCATGTATCTCTCCTGATAAATCGTGTCATAGTAGCGCTGGTTGCTGACAAAAGCTATTGCCATGGCCATCTTATACATATCCGGATAGCGGAATATGGCGTTGAGGCTCATCGAACCTCCTCCACTCCATCCCCAGATCCCGATGCGGCTGGAATCCACCCAGGGCCAGCGCTTTATAATGGCCTGCAATGCGGCTGCCTGGTCAGCCGATGCCAATATTCCAATCTGGCGATAAATACACTTCCGCCACTCCCGTCCACGGGGCACGCGAGTCCCGCGGTTATCCACGCTCATGACCACATATCCCTGCTGTGTCAGCATCAGATGCCACAGATAGCGGCTTCCACCCCATCTATCCCCAACCGTGCTTCCTGCCGGCTCTCCGTAGACATAAAGGAGTACCGGGTAGCGCTTATTCGGGTCAAAATCATGAGGTTTCATGCACCAGCCATCAAGCATAACGCCCTTCCCGATATCCACACGGAAAAACTCGACAGGTTGTCTTTTAAGAGCCTGAACCTTCTTCCTCAGATTCGAATTTTGCACCAGAATCCGCACCACTTCATGCTCAGGAAGACGCACGAGTTCGGTCACTGAAGGTTCATCAAACGTGGAAAAAGTATGAAAGGCCCAGCACGAATCAAGGGAAATCCTGTAGCTGTGATTTCCTTTCTGCTCCTGGGGAGAGATTCGCTCCGCCTTTCCTTTTCTATCCAGAGGCATACGGAAAAGATAGCGCTGCGTCGGATTATCCGGTGAAGCAATGAAATAAATCCAGCCTCCCTCTTCATCGATGCTCTGCATACTGACCACATCATATTCGACCGGAGTTAAGCATTTCACTTCTCCTCCATCTCTGGAGGCCAGATACACATGACTCCAGCCATCCCGCTCACTCACCCAGGTGAAATTCTTCCCATCATCCAGCCAGTGCAGGTCATCAACCACTTCCACCCAGGTCTTATCACGTTCGGTCAGAATCGTTCTCGCTTTTCCGTTCCGGATATTGCCCATCATCAACCAAAGGGTGTTCTGAAGGCGGTTAAGGCGCTGGAAAATGATTTCTTCCGAATTCGCTGCCCAGTCCATCCGTGCGATGTAATGATTCCTCGGATCTCCCTCTAATTCAAACCAGCGTGTCTCCCCTTCCTCGGCGCTCACCACTCCGATGCGGCTCGAAGAGTTGGTCTCTCCCACTTTCGGATACTGAAGCGGAGTGAGTTTCGGGTAGAGAGAGTCCGTGTTGTTGATGAGGTAAAACGTCTTTATACCCTCTGCATCGAGCTGCCAGTAGGCGATCCATCTGCCATCCGGGCTCCAGCGCCATCCATCCCTGAGACCGAATTCCTCTTCATACACCCAGTCAAATGTGCCGTTGATGATGGTCTCGGAACCATCCTTTGTGAGCTGTATTATCTGGTGTTCTTCTAAGTCCTCCACATAGATGTTGTTTTTAATGACGTATCCGACTCGATTTCCATCAGGGGAAAACTTGGCAAACATGAGTGTTGAGGGCTCGGCATCCCCTCCGAGCTTATGTAAACTCCAGTTGTTTAGGTCTAAAACCCAGTAGTCTCCCCGCGTGTTCTGCCGCCATACCCGTTTGGTGTTGGTGAAGATGAGGAGTTTCTTCCCGTCCGAAGACCAAACATAATTTGAAATGGAGAGGGGTTCTTTCTCTCCTTCTGGGATGAGCCGGCTGGCCGACACCAGGATTTCCTGTTCGCCGGTCTCTGCGTCATAAAGGACTATGTCTCGACCCTCCTTATTTGAATTTGACTGTTCAAGAGTCGTGTAGCCACATCTTTCTTTCAGCCATCGCGCCGGACCAAATCGCTCGCCCCTGAATTCATCGGAGCTGTAGATCCTTTCAAGAGTGAGAAGTGACGGGTCTTTTTCCTGCCCCTGTTGTGGAGCGCAGGCAAATATGATAATAAGCAAGGAGAGAAAAATACATAACCGTTTCATGCTTTCCTCCAGATTCAATTTAACAATTTATCACAAACGGGAAGATATGGCAGATTGAAGATATTTCCCCATTTTCATATTTATGCGCTTCAATGTGGTTTTATTTGCTGATGATTACGATCTGTCTCGAATAATCCACACTCAAAACGACCTGTGACAGGATATCGGAACCCATCCCAAGCAGAATCGGCTCGGGAAGGTCTCCGCTGATTCCCTTGAAGCTTACCATCTTAGCTGAAGTGACCATGAACGAATACGGGCCGAGTTGAATTTTATCGATTCGGTATCCCCTTGGCGACTCAGGTAAATTCATTCTTTCTACCAATGCAGAATCTACGCAAGTTCGGCTCTTGCCGGTATCAATCTGAATAAGAGCTGGATACCCATTAACCTCTCCTCTGACTACAATCATGCCTATATGGTCTTTTGACCGGACGAGAGGGAAGGTGATGTTTTCCTGTTCAATCCTTGGAGAGGGAGACTCAGAGACGGCAATAACTTTATTCTTATAATCAAGAGTAAACCGTTTTCCATACACATATCGTGGCCCGATCAGCCCAATGAGTCCACTCACCGTGTGCTCGTGAGCCTGTTCCTCAGCCCAGACCTTGCCGAAAACCACTAACTCTGGAACTTTGAATACACGGGATATCCCGATTGCTTCCCCTGATGAATCATAGTGTTTGCTCTCTCCGATAGAGGAAAGACTAAGTTGCTTCGCTGTCTCTGGTGCCACAAGCAATCCAGACATGTTTCCTGTATCAAAGGCCATTTCCAATTCCTGGCCGTTGATAATCACCTGAACATAAGGATAGCCATATTTACCTACCTTTATGGGGAATATCTCGCTGTATTCGTATTCAAACTTTTTTTGCCAATCCACTATATCCTGGTATCTTCGACAACCTTCTTCACTCAACAACAAAAATATCAAGAGAGAAATGCCCACCATAGTGGCAATCCTTCCGAACAATTCGCACATCTCTTCTTCCCTTTCAAGATTTTGAATTATACCATCATTTAAAGAGCTGTTTAACCTGCTCTCCAAATTAAATTAAAGAAGAAGAAAGACAAAGCACAATGGCACATTCCTCAAGATACTCCTTCTTAAAAAAATTCTCAGGTTGGAGTTCTGCTCCGGTAATGAATTCATCTGAATGGCGCGAATTAAACTGGAAAACTGAGGACTGTCCCCAATTATTCAATTTTTTTAGCTTTTTGGGATTGGCCGCGCTGTCTCAGCATTAATCCAGTCACTCTGCCTTCATCATCCTTTTCAAAACGGATCAATATGTAAGGGTCGGTGGAGAAAAACACAGAGAGTCCCTGAGCGAAAAACCGCGTTGGAACTTGACCGGTAGGAGTGATAACCAGGTAGTAGTCTTCATGCGCCACATCCAGGACATACTCAGGATTAATCTCGTATTTTCCGATATATTGAGCATAAACCGAAGGGTCAAGCCTGTAGAGAGTTTTCTCTTCAGGCTGAAAATGGGGCCACTCATAGGCAACAGATACTCCCCGGAGGATCTCCTCGATGAGATAGGAGCCGTTTGCACTGTTTGTCATGACCACCGCTCCCTCCCCTCTTACAGGATAGGCGACCATAAAACAATCAAATCCTTCATTTTTTCCCTTGATGTGGAAGAAAAGGTTGTCCCCGGCATCCTCAATCAAAAAACCGAGACCCTGAATTTCTATCTGAAGGGTCAGTATCGTGCGCGCCAGTTCGGGGGAAACAACTTTCTGAGACTCTCCCCTGGCTGTTTTCATAATGTCGATTAAAAAGAGGGCAAGGTCTGTGGGTGTTGTCCACAATCCTGAAGCCGCCATTTCAGGATAGAGGTGCCATTTTCCCTCTAGCGGTCCTCCCTCACGCAGGTGCCCTGTCACGGCCATCTCTTTTACTCCTGCAGGTAAAGGACATTCGAATGTGCTTCTCTCCATTTCAAGAGACTGAAACACACTCTCTTTCATGATCTGAGGGAATGGCTTGTTTACCTGGTCAATTAAAATCTGCTGGAGCACGGCATATCCTAATTCGGAATACTCATACTGCGAACCTGGAATAGCATAGACGCGGGCTGCAGGAGAATTAGCTGGTTTTTGACCGTTGAGAATCTGCGTTAGAGAAGGGAGAGTCTCGGACTGAGGATACCCTTTGAATTCATGAGGAATCAACCCTGCGCTGTGGCTCAATAATGTGCGGAGTGTGACTTTGCTTTCTCTTGTGAACATATTTTCAGCCAGTTTCCAGGAACTCAGAAATTCGTTCACGTCAGAATCCAGTGTGAGCCGTCCTTCTTCAACAGAATGGAGTGCCGCTAAAGCAGCGACTGGCTGACTGAGCGAGGCAGCCTGAAAAAGGGAGTGGATTGTTACAGGTTCGAAGCTTCCGGCCTCTTTGAACCCATATGCATTTGCCCAATCGATCCGGTATTGATAGATGATTGCAATGCTGACTCCAGGGACCCTGTAATACATCATGCGGTCTTCAAGCTTCATTTTTTCCGGTTCCTGACCTTTCAGCACAACTGCCTTGATCAGGCCGTTTTCTACGGATCTCTTTCTTTTTTGGGTGCGCGATTTGGGAGTTTCACAGGCGAATAAGATGAAAAACAGAAGAATAATGGTGCCAGCTAAGAAAAAGCGAGAGATTTTGCAGAAACAACTATGAAAAAAGCACATTTTTATCAGCGGAAGTCCCTCTTATGCTTATACCAGACAGAGATTTTCCTGTCAAAAATAACCTTCTGTTTATCCTCGTTAATTTGTTAACGCTATTATTAATAATATTGAAGATATAGGTATCATTGCGAACGGAGTGAAGCAATCTCATAAAAAGAAATGCATTTTCCCTTATGAGATCGCCAAGTTCTTTCTTTCCTCGTGATGACACAAGGATGAGATGGTTAAGCCTGTTTCGAGCAATTCGAAGAAGTCCTACAAAATCTCACAATGACTTCCGTATAGCATTACTGATTTATTGAGCAAGTTTACCTAGCTATGCTCATTTTTCTTGGGGAATAGCTTCTTTTTATGTATAATCTTAATTCAAATACTTTCTAGGGTGTCACTTCGAGGAACATCCCGCCATGAAAAAATTCGGTGAGTTCATACTCAAGCATAAAATTATTCTGATTCTCGTCATTGTAGGAGTATCTGTTCTCTTTTTTCTGCACCTACCAGAATTGAGGATGGAAGACGACGAGACAACCTGGTTCCCGCGTGAAGATCCCGTGCACAAAGCCTACAAAAACCTTAAGGAAACCTTTATGGGCAGTGAATTCGTTGTCGTTTCCTACGAGTCCGATAATCTATTTAGTGATTCAGAAATCAAATATCTTTCTGCATTATCACAGGAATTAGAGAACATTCCCCATGTGACTGAAGTCTCCAGTCTAACTTCAGTGGAGGATATAATAGGAACTGAGCTGGGATTGGAAATCAAACCTCTTATCCAAAAAACTCCAAAAACAGAAGCTGATTTCTCGTATCTCAAACAAAGGATTGCCCTGAATCCTTTCTTCAGAGGAAATTTAATCTCTAACGATGCGAGAACGATTGGCATCGTCTTAAAACTGTATTTGCCCGAAGATGCCGAGAAAGTCTTGAGTGTGATATCCGAAGAGGTGACTGTCAACATCAAGGAAATCTTGAACAGAGAGCAGGAAAAAACTGGGAGGACATTCTATCTTGGAGGCAGCATAATCACCGACACTGAGATTCAACTGATCATGGAAAGAGACATGAGTCTATTTTTCCCTTTATCCATGCTTTTGACCGGGCTTGTGTTGTTGATCATCTTCAGAAGCCTGTCCGCTATCATTTTCCCGATTATCACTGTTTTTCTCTCACTGATGTGGACTCTAGGGCTCAAGGGCATGCTCAATTCGCCGATCACTCCCGTATCCACTACGCTTTTTGCCCTATTAACAGTCATCGGAATAGCCAATTCAGTCCATCTGATATCGCACTACCGCTCAGAACTTCCCATGCAAACAAATAAAAAGCAGGCTCTTCTGGAATCTTACAAGAGAGCAGGGAAACCCTGTTTCTTTACCTCTATCACAACAGCGGTCGGGTTTAGCTCTCTGGTCGTCAGCCGGATCCCGGCGATCAGAAACCTGGGTATCTTCGCCAGCTTCGGAATAATGAGTGCCTTTATCCTCTCCATAATTCTAGTCCCGGTTGGATTGCAGCTCACCCAGATAAAACTCAATCCATCAAAAACCAGGCGCCATAAAAAGAGTGTGATGGGAGAGATTGGAGCGTTCAACCTCAAACACTCTCGATGGATACTCCTCGCCTCCTTTCTTGCTGTTTTAATAATGGGAATCGGAATCACAAGAATACACGTCGAGCCCTCGATGGTGGAATATCTCAAAAAGAACACACAGTTGAGAAAAGATGCGGAATTCCTGGATGAAAAATTGAGCGGTATTTCCAGCATCGAGGTAGTGCTCAGTGGAAAACAAGATTCTTTCAAGGAGCCTGATGTATTAAGAAAAATGGAACGTCTTCAGGAAATGGCGGAAGACCATCCTAATGTTCCAGTGTCCTATTCCATCGTGACCTTCCTCAAGCTCATTAACCGGGCACTCAACAGCGATCAACCGGAATATTTCCCAAAGCCTGCTTCTGTATGAAATGTCGGGCGGCACGGAAATCGAAGACTTCACCACCATCGACTACGAAATGGTCCGGATATCCATGAGAACAAACCAGATGAAAGAAGAAGAGAGGAAAAAACTGATCGAGAGAATTTTAGAGTACACGCACACAAACTTTAGCCAGTTCAAGGTGGATATCACAGGATTCGATAACCTGGTTCATGAGGTCACCGAACGCATAACAATGACACAGATCCATAGTTTTGGCCTGGCTTTTCTGGTCATACTGGGATTCATGTTTCTCCTCTTCGGGCTCAGAGGCGGCCTGCTCAGCATCCTACCCAATATCTTACCTATCGTGTTCGTACTGGGATTGATGGGCTATGCTGGGTTCCACCTTAACATTGCGACAGCCATCATCGCTTCTATCGCCATCGGAATCGTGGTTGATGACACGATCCATTACTTTACGCATTTCAAATACGAATTCCAGGAATGCGGAGAGAGAAAAGCGGCTATGAAGCAGGCGCTTCAAAAAGTTGGCCCGGCGTTGTGCTTCACATCAGTTATTCTCGCTCTGGGATTCCTCATCCATCTCCTTTCTGAAACCAGAATTCTCTTTGATTTCGGGATACTCGCCAGCTTTGCGGTCATAATGGCTCTTCTCGGGGACCTGTTTATCGGCCCCACTCTACTGGTCAAATTCAAGATTTTTAAGAAATAGTGACATTCGCTAAAAAAACACCTTTTTGACCAACAGGTTTGGCTGGGCGACAAACTTTCCGCATAAATGGGGGCAGTCCCCAATTTTACAAAACTTCAGAAAAGCGCATTTTGACTATCTATCTGAGGTATGTTACAAATTTTACTGGAGGAAAAGGAATCCTGATGGTCCGTAACTGCCAGTCACAACACAAAGGAAAAGGCGTGAAATGGAAGAAAGGACTATAAATCCCGCCTGGAAAAATCGTTATTTCCTGATCCTCTCCTTGATCCTCATGGCATCTGCCTGTACAACTCTTAAGGTCTCCCGTCCGGCCAAGCCAAAAGTTCCCAAGCAAGAACTCCAACGGATGGGATATGCAATCCAGGTCGGCGCGTTCTCCGTTGTGGACAATGCCATCAAGCTGAACAAATCTTTAAGGAAGAAGGGACTCAATGCCTATTACTTTGCTCATCCGTCCGGGCTGTACAAGGTTCGATTCGGTGATTTCCGCTCACGAAAAGCGGCTGAAAAAAAAGCACAACGTCTTTTAAGAGCGGGAATTATTGAGGAATATTACATCGTTGCTCCAGAAGAGTATGCAGTTGCCAAAGAGAGAAAGTTTGGTAGACAGTATCTCCGGAATGAAATCGTGACCACTGCAAGAGGATTTCTCGGTATTCCTTATGCCTGGGGAGGCGCCTCAGCGAGCGAGGGATTTGACTGCAGCGGTCTGACCATGACGGTCTACAGAATAAACGGTTTAATCCTTCCTCATTCCTCCAGAGCGCAATACAAAACCGGAACTCCTGTGAGTAAAAGCAGGTTGCAGAAAGGCGACCTGGTATTCTTTGCCACAAAAAGAAGAAGAAGAGTTTCTCATGTGGGGATCTACACAGGGAATAACCAATTCATCCATGCCCCGGGAAACAACAAACGCGTCCGGACCGAATCCCTCTCCAACAGCTACTTTAGAGAAAGCTACGTCGGAGCCCGAACATATTTGAGGTGATCCTCAAGATTCTGGGAAAATCTACCTCTGTTTTATTTCTCGTGACTTGGAACATTGACTCTAACGAGGCACATCTCAAAATCCTCACTGTCTTTTAATGGGAATAGCCCGTATATGGCCTGGCTGGTGAAAACAATATTCTTGAAGCGTCTATCAATCTGAAAATCAAATATTCCGCTTTCGATTGTCACATCGCAAATGTACTGTCCATCAATCGAATAAACCTGAAAAATTTCAGAACAGGCTCCGAAACAATTAGTATATTTGAAGATTAGTATATTTCCCTCAGAATCAACAAGAATCTCTTTATAATATGGAGCGTATTCATCGAACAGGTTGTCTAATGAACTTTTTTTGACAGCTTCAATCATTCTTTGATTAAACTTTTGTTCTTCCCAGTTCCGAATGATCGACTCTTTGTATTTGCGTATATAATTGCGGGTGACTGGAAGCGGGTCCATTTTCAGCCGGAACGCCTGGAGTAATTCTCCCTCTGGTGAATATATTTTCAGCTCGGGAGAGGTGGTCAATCCAACAAGGAGATTTCCGTCCTTTGTTTGTGTGATAATAACTTCACCGCTTTCCACTACAGAAACAAAACGAATTCCTCCTTCAAGAATCGTATGTTTTCGCTCTCTATTTATCTCGTCTATAGCCTTTTCCCTACCTGTCTTTACATCTTTGATGATGATCACTGTCGAGAATTTTTGAGAAAAATTCTCTCTTGGACCATATTTGTGGGTTGTATAGGCAATCTTTCCGTTTTTCAGTGCTATGGGAGAAAATGAACTATTATCTGTCTTCAGAAGTTTGATGAAGTTCCCGTCAAAATCAAACAGACTGATGCGCCTCATGGACGCATACTCTCCGACCACAAGATGGCGGCCATCCAGGATAGACAGGTCGCCCGGATAATAAAAATCCCCAGGACCCTGCCCCTTCTGTCCGAACTCGGCGACATACTTGCCTTCTGGACTGAATTTATAGATGCAGTGATTTGGGCTAAAGGCGACAAAAAGGTCTCCCTGAGGAGAGTACAGGAGGTCGAACCGAAAATCATAGAGGAGCGTATTCCAATCCGTCTCTCTGCCAAAATTCGGATCAGCTTCCAGCTTTATCAAGCCCCTTTTGTAGAAATCTGTCAGGTTTCCGCTGAGAAAGCAACAAATGAGAAGAAAAATGAAGACAAACAAGATATTCTTCTTTACCAAGCTCATATTAAGCAGGATTTTCCCTATTGCTCTGATTCAGTTTTACTTTTTCAGTATAAATGAAGTCTATCCCTTTTTCAAAGGCCATGTGAAGCGCGAAACATGCGACAATCTCGCCTTGAAAAAACGGGGACTGCCCTCAATTTCATCAAGTGTAAACAAAAGGGATCAGGATGTCATTGTGGACGAAGCACGGAAATCTCATAAAGTAAAATGGGAAGGTCCTCTCCTTGTGTTGTCAAAAATTGATTAAGGCTTTTTTAACGCATCATTGTGAGGCCCAACTACTCGAAGGATAATTTCGCTCTCTTCTCCAAATTCAAAAGTAAATCTATATGAGTCGTTGACTCTCGCTTCAAAAATTGACCTTGTTCCTTTTATTTTCTTAATCCTTAATGAAGGACTCCTTGGATCAGACACGAGGAGTTTTAACTGTTTCTTCAGCTTTTCCCGTGTAGCTTGGTCTAAATCAAGAACGCTTTTTTTGAACCTTTCTGTTCTTGTCAATCTTAGGGCTTTCTTCAATTTCATCAAACAGTTCCTCTACTGAATTAAAAGTCTTGACTCTCCCCTTTCGGATATCTTTTTCAGCCTCTGCTTCTAATTTTTGCCAGCGCTCTGTCCAATACAACTGTGTTATCCACGATTTTGGCCAAAACGATGCTTCCTTTTGTTAAATCCAAACTCTTCCTTATAAACACAGGGAGTGTGACCTGTCCCTTTTCTCTCACCTTGATTAATTCTTCCATTTCAATCTCCTGAAGAAATCCGATATTCCTACTTTCTAATTTTCCTACTTTCATATGAATAATAATTCCTCTCTTTAAAAATGTCAAGGTATCTTTGGAAGACGGTCTATCTTTGAGGACGGTTAGAATTCTCTCCTTTTCTCAGTCTTGGAAATGGGATCCTAAGGAAAAAGCATCTTCTAAAAAGGCCCTCCCCCCCCTCTTTTATGTCCCTTGCAAGGAGCGAAGCGATGTGAGAATCTTGAGTATATATATTTGGTTTTTTTCTTTGGTTCTAAGGTGTCCCCTTGGGGAACGTCCCTCTTTGTCTTTGTTTATTTCAATGCTGTCAGCCGTTTTGTCGCATCCTCGACCTCGGCTGTCCCTGCGTCCGCATCCTTCCAGAGGTCGAGAAATTTCTCGTACTGGTCGAGGGCTTTTCCCTTCCAGCCTCTCTCCTCGTATAACTTAGCCAGCCTGTAGTGATAGAGGGGATGAACAAGATACCGCGCTCTGGTGTTGGGATCGAAAGTGATCAGCCGTTCGTACTCGGCAATGGCTTTGTCCAAATCCCCCTTCTGTTGATACGCCCGAGCCAAGACATCTTTTAATGACGGACTATTATAACCTATCACATCAACAACATACTGAAGAGCAGGAGGTGAAGATCGCGCGAGTGAAGTCTCATCTAAAACGGCGAGAGCCTTATCGAAGTTGCCTTCGGCAAGCTCTATCTCTGCTTCAAGAATATTTAAAGAAAGTGTTATCCTTTCTCTCTGTGAAGGACTCAAGAAAAAATGCTTTTTCACTGCAGCCAATTGACTCTTTGCCGAATCCAGCTTCTCCTCTTTCAAATCGATCAGCCCGGAAAGCAAGTGGAATCTCGCTTTATAAGCAGGTGCGAGTACGGGCTGTATTTTTTCAACCATACCGACCCACCCCTCATTATTTTCCCTGGCGAGCTCAAATTCTCCTCTATCCAAGTGAATAACTGCTTTGGTCAACATCAGTGAAATTTTCCCTGCGTCGCTACCGGTTTCTTGCGCCAGTTCTTCTGCTCTGTGGAGCTCGATAAAAGCCTTCTCTGTGCGGCCAAGCCAATGAAGATAAAATCCCTTGAATAAATATCCAAACACTCTTATCCCCGGCGAAGTGGCCATCTCTATATATTTATCAAACCATCTCATGGCTTCAGCGGTATCTTCCTTTAAGGCATAAATATATCCAAGTTTGAAATAAGAAATCTCGAATTCTGGCTTTAGTTTAACTGCTTCTTTAAAGTGCGAAATAGCCTCATCCAACCGCCCCATCAGTAGATAGGCTTCAGCCAACGAATCATGCGGATTCGCATCCCCCGGGTTGAGAGCCATATACTCTTTGAAATGCCCGACTGCCTTCTCATAATCTTCTAAAGCGATAAAGGCATAGCCGAGATCATTATGGGATTCTCCAAACTCAGGATCCAATTCCAATACTTTGAGATGATTTTCGATTGCCCCTTTATAATTCCCAGCCCTCCTGAAGAAAATACCAAGATAATAATGAGCCATTTTCTCTCTTGGATATTTCTCGGTAATCTGTTTAAGGATGTTGCCTGCTTTTCCGATATCTCGTTCAATGTACTGAGCATAACGTGATTCTATAAACAGTCTCTCTTTATCGGTCGCTTTCTGGGAAAGAGATTTGGCTTTTTCGATGGCCCTATCCCTTGCATCACTATTGAGTAACGTGTCATACGCACTTGAAAGGTGGAAATAGGCCGTCGCAAAGTTCGGGTCGATCTCAACCGCTTTCTCGAGATTCTTTCGGGCGTCCTCATAATAGAATCTTTGAAAATTCTCTACTCCGCTCATAAAATATTTATAAGCCTCCATTGAAGCTGTGGTAACATCAGCAATAGGTATTTCCAGCGGCTCTATTTGCGGCTTGGCTGCGGCAATCCACTCAAAAATTTCATCGCTCAATTCATCGATCTGCGTTTTCAGGATGCTGTCTGGCCCTTCTCCTCTTGAACCCGCGCTTTTGAGGAGTTTCTTGCTCTCTACATCCAGAACTTTGACATCCGTTGCGTACATGTTGCCCATTTTAATAAAACTCCCCCGAACAATGGTTTCTATCCCTTCCATGCGGCACAATTTAAAGCCCAATTCCCAGTCAACATTCTCCACATCTTTCTTCCCCACCTGCGCAAGCAGGTCATGCATCCTCTCCCAGGTCATCACGTACAGTCCTCCTGTCTGTTCAAGGCTGGTGATGAGGAGATTGGGGATAGCCTTTTGCAGATAATCATAAGCCTCATCCCCTGTCTGGTTCTCAAAGCTGATTACTGCGATGGAATTCTCGATCTTGGGCGCGGCGGCTGGTTCTTTTGGCCTCAAAACCTGCCAGATAACGATCAGAGCTACAACAGCAGCGACAAGCACTATCGCGGGGATGAAGAGCTTTCTCAAATTGAAAGAAACAGTGATTTCTTTTGAAGTAATAGGTTTTCTTGGAGGTACCTTCCGCTCTGTCGTGGGAATGCCTTTCTCGATCAATTCAAGCTCGGCTCGCACTTCTCCCGCGCCCTGATAGCGATTATCCTTTTCCTTCTCCATACATTTCAGGATCAGGCTGCTGAGGTCTTCCGGGATGTGAGAATTCAATTCCTTTGGATCTTTGGGTTCTTCGCTTTTGTGTTTAACGCCGATGGTGAAAGGCGTATCCCCTTCAAAAGGAACCTTTCCCGTCGTCATCTCGTACAAAATGACACCGAGCGAATAGATGTCCGACCGCTCGTCAACTTCCTTCCCCTCGACCTGTTCGGGTGACATGTACTCTGGCGTTCCGACCATCACTCCAGCGCCTGTGATTCCTTTCCCCTTCATGGAACGGGCTATCCCAAAGTCCATGACTCTGGCAATCCCGTCTCTGTCAATCATGATGTTTTGGGGTTTGAGATCGCGATGGACAACTCCAATCTTGTGCGCTTCGGTCAATCCTTCGCATATCTGCTTGGCGATATTCACGGCTGTTCCTACGCTCAACTGCCCTGACATCCGGATCATGCTCCTCAGGTCTTCGCCGGGCACATACTCCATGGTGATGTAATGAATGCCTTTTTCCTCATTAAGGTCGAACATCTGGCAGACATTCTTGTGCCTGATCTTGCGGGCAAATTTCAACTCATTGCTGAATCGCTCTATGGTTTTCTTGTCGGATGCGATCTCTGGTTTCAGGAGTTTGAGCGCGACTTTCTCTTTGACCTTTGTATCCATGACCTTGTAGACGCGGCCCATACCACCTCTACCCAACTCTTCAATGATTTGATAGCGGTCTGCGAAAGTCGAGCCTGTTGTTAATTCCTCAATGGGAGTCTCGAGCGTTTTGGTGAGAGAGACTGAATCATCTTCGGAAGCGACTATTTGTGTCCCACACTCTCCGCAGAAACGCTGGGTGTCGGGATTGTCGGATTGACATTTCGGGCACTTCATACGCAATTTCCCTCAAGTTGTCAGGCAAAAGGATATCAATTCAGGAAAAAAGAGTCAAATCCATTGAATTGATCTATAGCGAGGAGCGAAGTGAGGTAGCAATCTATTTAAAAAATCAGCTTGATAAAAGTGGCACGTCCCCTTTTTTAAGATATCTTCATAATCTTATTGTGTCATTGCTAGGGGAGCGTGGCAACCTCTTAAAAAAGAAAGAGGAGAAGCAATTTCTTCGGAAGAAATCGCCTCTCCTCTTTTTATTTAATCTTTATTAATCTAGAAAATTACGATCTGATTCCTAGCTATCGATTGAAACAGTCCAGGAATTCCCGTCTTTATCCTTGGGATTAAAACGGACCGTAACGACGAAGGTTATGGCATACGTTTTTCCCTTGTGCTCAGGGAGTTCATACTTCCACTGCTTGACTGCTGCGACCACCGCATCATTCAAAAGCTCGTGCGCGCCCTTCAAGACTTTGACTTTGACGACTTCTCCTTTTTTGTTCGTTGTGCCTTCCACAACAACTTAGATTCCTTTCTCCTTGGCTTCCTCAGGAAATTCAGGTTGAACTTTGACGACCAGGACCGGCTTCACCTTTACAACAACTTTCCCCTCATCATCAATCTCAATACCTGGTTTGAGATCTAGTCTGATTCCTCGTTTAATATCCTGATCCAGCTGTTTACTGATCTTGACGCTCAAATTCTTTATTTTCGTTCTTAACTCTTCTTTCTCTTTATCTGAGAGAGTTTCTGCTTGCACCATTACGGCTGGGACAGCCTTTGCTTTAACATGCTTTAATTTACTCACCAATTCCTTTACTAACTTCCTTATTTCTTCCTTCTGCTCTTCGGAAAGAGTCGCTTCCTGCAGCTCGATAGTCTCGACATTCACTTTTGTGATCTTGCCTAACTCTTTATTCAATATCCTCATTATCTCCTTAATCTTCATCTCCAGCTCTTCCTCTTTTTCCTGTACGCCTATTTCTGCCTGTTCCATCTCTTCCATCATCGATTCCATCTCAAGACTCAGTTCTGTAACATCCTCCAGTTCCTCTGCTAGATTCAGTTCTAAAACACCTAAAAGTGCCTCTGCTTCAGCCAACTCCTCTTCTTTCACCTCTTCTTCTGCTTTCTCCTCTTGTTCTTCTTCTTTTGCTTTCTCCTCTTTCTTTTTCTTCTGTTTTTGCTTTTCTTGATTATTTATCTTGGTTTCCTGTGTTATTTCTGTTCCTGCCTCAATCTTCTCTGAGGCAAATGTCCATTTGTAACCAGCCACCAGTCCAAGACTCACGACAAATCCAATCAATATAATGAAAGTCGTTGTTTTTTTTGTCTCAGTAGCCATGATTCTCTCCTTTGATAAGATTTGACTGATCCTCTCTTTTAAAGGAATATGGGGAACCGCCAGTCCCTGCAGAAAAGGCAACCTGTTGACCAACGCGGTCTTTTCTGCAAGATTGACCAGACATTCCGCATACTCTCTTGAATTGTTTCCCAAGATGGCATGATTGTCGGAGATTTCCTCTCTGGCTTTAGAGAAATCAGTGCTCATCGCGTGCACAAACGGATTCCACCAGTAAAGGGCTGTGACAATTCTCTGGAGCACGCCCGTGACCTGATCCTTATGGTAGATGTGAGACAGTTCATGAAAAAGAATGCTTCTGATCTCTTTAGTATTGAGCTTTCTGTAGACCTTTTGTGGAAGGACGACAAGAGGCCTGGTGATGCCAAGCACAACCGGACTTTTAGCGAATCTTGAAGAATAAACTTCTGGCATTGATTTAAAGTGAAATGTCTTCTGGGCCTGACTCAGGATGTTATCCAGGCGAACATCCTGAATCTTTATAAGATCCTTCTTGAATCTCTTGAGAGAAGCCGCTCCGTAGAGCAGACGTCCCAGGAGAAGAATAAACCCTGCAAACCAGATCAGACCTATTCCGTTTATCACATTCGCGGTTGTGATGCCGGATAATATCGACTGGAAAAGTACGTTTATCTTACTGGGTTTCTTCATTCCTGCTGAAGTTTCTTCATGGAGGCTTGCGGGAACCTCGACTTCTGCACTGATCTTTGGTGTTTTAAAATCACTGAGTTCATTATTGCTCAGCGGGGAATCTCCAGCGAATGGAAGGGATGTTTTGTATAAAGTGATATCAAAAGATAAGTATGTAAAAGAGAAAAATGGAAGCAGCAAAAGAGCCAGCATAGTCACAAACATGATCTTGCTCCGAAGCGGTGCGGATTTTCGCCCACATAACCGGATCAATAACCATCCCATGAGTAGAACAAGAAGCGAGTGAAAAGCGAAATTCAAGATCCATTCCGCTGTGCTCATGCTTGCGAAAAGGTTATCGGGAGCCATTTCTCATTCCTTTTCATATTCATTCAGAAAATCGCGCAGCTCCTGAATCTCTTCAGGCTTCAGGTCCGAATCATCAAGCAAGCTCTTGACAAGTTCCATCCTTGAACCGCCAAAAAGCCGGTTTTTGATGTCATCGATGATGTCTCGTTCGGCCTTTTGCCTCCCCCGAACAGCCCTGAAATAATGCGTCCGTCCCACTTCTCTGTGCTTGAGCCATCCATACTCCTCGAGCCGGTTCATCTGGACTTGGATTGTTGTTCTCCGCACTTTATCTTTCCGACGAGAATTGACGGCCTCGAACACATCATTAACCGATGCCTCCCCTAGCCTCCAGATGACCTTCATGATCTCTAAATTCGCCGGGGAAAGCTTTCGGATCTGTTTTTTTGTCATTTTAGGATCTCCTGCTTTTTAACGACATCTGTCGTTATTAATATAAACGACAATTGTCGTTTTGTCAAGTCGATTTTATGCATCTTTTTATCAACGTTCACCCATTAAAACTGAATATACAAAAAAAAGTTTCGAACTAATTAGTGCCACTTCAAACGCAGAGTGACAGTCTTCCTTATGTCACTGCGAGAAATGCAGTGACGTGGCAATCTCATAGCGT